>ERZ842401.4854-NODE-4854-length-15294-cov-12.645055_pt1 | contig 15294 bp, 16 predicted proteins | sample MGYA00521270_ERZ842401 | MGnify/ENA primary metagenome ERZ842401 (study PRJEB31892, sample SAMEA3878208) | bioreactor metagenome | biome: Moose rumen | place: Sweden | collected 2011-10 | study: EMG produced TPA metagenomics assembly of the PRJEB12797 data set...
CCGTGACTGGAGTTCAGACGTGTGCTCTTCCGATCTAAGGCATCTGCTGTACTTGACTTAACTTTATCTGCAATCATGCTGACCGAAACAGAAGGTGAAATGTCGATTGCATATTTTTTGCCGAAATCAGCCGAATCAGCGTTCTCTCGCAACATATCAAACGGCAGGAATGACAAATTGCCGTCGGGAACAATAAGCACATCCTTTACGCCTTTGATGTATGGCAAGACAGGTTGCACGAGTTTTTCATAAAGCTCATTACGTTGCTTTTCAAAAGTAACTTCTGATTTTATAGGGCGATGCGTTATTGCATCTCGTAAAGAAGTGATTGCAAACGCGGTCTTGCTTTCCCGTGGCATGGAATTACGGACTTTTGTGGAAAGTTCCGCTGCTTGCTATAGAAAAGGTACATTTTTTGTGCTATGCTAGAATGTGAATTTTATACGCGACCAAAGTGCTTTTATATAGTAGAAAAGGGTTAGAATAGATGAGCCGGAACGAAAAGACAGAAGAGAAAACTGACACAAAAAATGTAGGTTTAAATGATACAAAGGGGGATGTCTCTCCCTCGCTCCCAAGCCAAGTCGCTCCACGAATCGTCCCTGCAAGCAGTGCCGATTCTCTCCGCTTTGTTGGCTTGTCCGCTACCCCCTCTGCGGGGGCATCCCCCGCAACGCCCCCATTGACTTCAAACAAAATCGAAATCGTCCTTGCTTTCAGTCCCGGCTGATTCAGGGCGGCGATTTTTATCAGGTCAACGCCGGTCAGAATGGGATTGTTTATTTCCAGCACGCGGCAGTTTGAGGCCACCGGCTCCAGCAAATTTCCATCCTTGCCCACATAAACCGTCGTATCCGTGACGATTTTTTCACGCAGGCTGTCAATAGGCGGATTCGTCACCTGGGCAAAGAGCTGCTTGAAATAGCTGAAGAGGCTGGGATGCTTTTCGCTCATCACTGCAAGGGGAATATCCACGCCCATGCTGGCTGTAGGCTCAATGCCGTTTTTTGCAAGAGGCAGAATCATCTCGCTTATGTCCTCGCTCTTCCAGCCGAAAGCCCGATAAAGGCGGGTTCGTTCTTCCATGCTGCTCACGGGGATTTTTTTGTTCGGAATCTTCAGGTCAGCAAGATGAAGGAGGTTCATGTCCAGCCACTCGCCGTAGGGGTAAAGTTCTGCATATTCTTTTTTACATTCCTCGTCACTGATGATTTTTTTCTGCACCGTGTCAACGAGGAGCATTTTTCCGGGCATGAGGCGGGATTTTAATGCAATCTTTTCTTCCGGAATATCAAGTACGCCAACTTCAGAACTTAAAATCAGCATGCCGTCCTTAGTCACATAGTAGCGGCTGGGGCGAAGTCCGTTCCTGTCGAGGGTGGCTCCCAGCAAGTCTCCGTCGCTAAAGAGGATTGCCGCAGGCCCGTCCCAGCTTTCCATCATGGTAGCCCAGTAATGGTAAAAATCTTTTTTACTTCGGCTCATGTTCTCGTCGTACTTCCAAGGCTCAGGGATACAGGTCATCACCGCAAGGGGAAGAGGCATGCCGTTCATCACCAGAAATTCCAGGGTGTTGTCAAGCATTGCTGAATCGCTTCCGCTAGTGTCTACGGCAGGAAGAATTTTTTTCATGTCGCTTTCAGAAAACTGTAGGGAATGGAGCGTTTCTTCACGGGCAAGCATTCTGTCCACATTTCCGCGGATTGTGTTGATTTCGCCGTTGTGGGCGATAAAGCGGTTTGGATGCGCTCTCTGCCAGCTGGGCTGTGTGTTTGTGGAAAAACGCGAGTGAACGACGGCCAGTGCCGACTTGTATTCTTCCGAATGCAAATCTCTGTAAAAAGTGCGGAGTTCGTTCACCAAAAACATTCCCTTGTAAACAATGGTTCGGCTGGAAAGAGAGCAGATGTAAGTTTTTGCGGGGGAAGTCTCCCCCTCGCTGCAAGCCGCTTCGCGGTTTTCCGCTACCCCCTCTCCTAGGGGCAGGTCCCCTAAAACCCCGGAATCACTCTGCTCACAATTGCTTCCCTTAATTCCTGATTCCTCATTCCTTTTTCCTGATTTTTCAAACTCACGGCGCAGGACATACAGTTTTCTGTCAAAAGCAAGACCTTTCTCGCAATTTTCAGGCCGCGCCACAAAGCCCTGCCAGATTTGGGGCATACAGTCCAGTGCCTTTTTTCCGAGCACCTTTTCATTTACGGGAACTTTTCTCCAGCCTAAAAATTTCAAGCCTTCAGATTCGCAGCATTTTTCAAAACGGATTTTCTCATGCGTAATTCCTGGGGCAAGCCTGGGAATGACAGAAAGTCCAGTCTTCGTGTCATTTACATCCTTGCCTGTACCATTGTCATTGTTGCCTGTGCCATTGTCATTGTCGGGCTTGACCCGACAATCTCTTGGAAAGAAAAACATGCCTACGCCGTAATCCCGCTGACCTCCGATACTTTTACAAACCGAACCGTCACGGCTTACAATCTCCCCGCGTTCACAGGCCTTCCTAAAAAAATCGTGGCAGATTTGAAGAAGGATTCCCACGCCGTCGCCAATTTCTCCGCTTGCATCCTTTCCCGCCCGATGCTCCAGTTTTTCCACGATAGAAAGGGCATTGTCTACGATTTTGTGAGACGCGCTTCCGTCAATATTTACCACCGCCCCGATTCCGCAGGCATCATGTTCAAAAGAAGGTTCGTAAAGTGTCTTATTCATCATCAGCTCCAAAAAATAAAAGCCGCACGCACTAAGATTTTCTTAGCACATGCGGCCCCATTGCCGTCTTTTAGATTGCATTTAAAACAAAAAGGCCGTAGACAATGCCTCGAAAAACGAAACAGTATCTACGACCTCTTTGTCGTTGATGATACTTTAGTAAGATTACGGAGGAATGTCAAGAGAAAGATGATTCATAGTATCTTATCCAACGCCTTGTTCACAATCCTTCGCACATCGTCCACGCCCCCTTCGTAATCTGACTGCGGATTTCCTTCTTTTCAGTTTTTTTCTATTGTTGCAGAAGTTTTGTCTTGCGGAATGAAAAGTTGACAGACTGCACGTCGAGCACAGAGGCGATTTTTATGAGATTTTCCGTTCGCAGAAAACGCCCTTTTCCTTCGACACTGTTTATATTTTGGGTCGAAACACCAATTTTTTTTCTATTGCAGGAATTGAATCAAATTTTTCGTCTTGAACCTGCATTGTTATCAAACCTGTGTGAATAGAAAAATAACTCGCAATTTCTTTTGTAGTCTTGTCTTTTACTACATATGTGCGGCTAAAGTTGCTTTCTTCGTCATCGGATGAAACGTATTTTAAATAATTCTCAAGACCTTTTGCGTTTTTTCCTAGCGAAAATGGTTCAATGAGTTTTCTTTTGAGTCCAACAGATGTTCTACTGTATAAGAATTGGTATCGTAAACAGAAAACTCAACAATCATTTTTGCAGAACCTCAAGAATTTTCTTTCGATCTGCTGTCTGCGCTTTCTGCATTGATTCTTCAAACTCCAAATTCTCTTTGTGCATTTGGGCAAAATCAGGTTTTGGCAAAAAGTCATTCTGAGGAATGAAGTTCCGAAGAATCCTGTCATTTTAGGGTATGCAAGATAGATTCTTCACGCTTTCAGCGTTCAGAATGACCTTGTATAAGCTAAAAACATGAAATTCGACATTTAGTCTATTATATCATATTTTGTGAATTTTAAAATCTTTTTCTGAATTGCGATTCAGGCTTTGCTTTTTATTTTGAACGGGAACTTTATTTTTTCTCACAAGAAAGGCTGTTTTTTCTAAAAAAACAGCCCTAAGTTGTATTTTTTTTAGAATTAGTATTGACAACTTGGGGCCTTATATGTGTTATACGAGTACAGCCTGCTTCTTTGCAATAGAGATATGTTCTTTTTCTGAATTCTTTGCAAGAAGATACACGCAATACTGATTCATGCTTACGCCTTCTTTTTTAGAATCTTCAGCGAGAGTTTTGTGCAAGGACTTTGGAAGCCGAAGCTTGAACTGGCCGGAATATGAATCAGCACTTTCAGGCTCTGCGATTTCGATTCCGTCTTCGATTGCGGCGGAAATCCATTCTTTTTTTGCCTCTTCTGCATTTGCAACTACTTCGGCTACAGTTTCACCGCAAGTAATACAACCAGGAAGTTCTGGATATGAAGCGACAAAACCTGATTCTTCCGTATCTGGAATTATTTCCAATTTGTAAGGTAATTTCATGTATTCTTCAAATGTTCTCATATCAGTCCTCCTTTTTCCTGTTTGCTTCTTCGGCTTCAACTATTTCTTTTACCATTCGTACATAGACAACTTTTATAGGCTCATGATTTGGAATGGTAATAGGATTGCATCCAGCCTTTCGGAAAGTATAGTGACTACTTCCTCGCCTGGGCTGAGAAATTGTATAACCGTAACCTTGTAAAACTTTTTTAAGTTCTGCAAAACGCATATCTTTATCAAGAGATTTTATTTTATCTAACAGTTTATCCCACTGTGCCATAGTTGCATTATAGATGGTGTTATATATGGTGTCAAGAAGTATTTTCAAGCGACGTAAAGCCGCGTTCTACCGCTACATTGCTTAGCCCTAAAAATAAACTTATTTAAAATACTCACAGTATTTTTGAATTCTGATATTTCTTTTTTCAACGAAATCTAATGTTTTATCATACCATTCCATAATAACGTTCCAGTCATCTTCACCGACTAAAACTGCATTTTTTCCTTTTGAATTTGTAAGGGTTAATGGCTGAGAATTATCATTTACAAAAGCCATTATTTTGAAAAGATTTGCTTGAGCTTTTGTCAGGCTACAACGGTTACATAATGCCTGACCTTTACTAAGCTTCACTCCTGTCCAATAAACTATGGCAGGACTGTTTAAAAGTTAAGATTCCTGCCATAATGGAAGGGAGAGGATTGTGGTAAATAATAGTGAGCCTAGTAATTTTTTTCCAGTTTCTCTATTTCGTCTATTCGCGCTTCAATAACTGCGACTTTATAGGCATAAGCCATTTCTTCGTCAGGGACAGTTCCATTGTTTTTTTTACGCATAAAGGCAAGAACTTCGTATGGAACAAGGATTCCGTACTGGCTTACAATATTTTCATCAGTGGCATCCCATTTTCCGAGCAGAGAAATTGCCTTCAGCAGCTTTTCATTTGCAGAAATCTTACATTCGGATTTTCTCAACTTTTGAATCATATACACAACAAATATAACAGAAAGAAGCGCATCAAAACCATTTGAAACAAGAATCGCCCAGGCAGATGCCTCAATCCCAAATCCATAAAAACGCGTTAAAATCACAAAGCAGGGAATCCTCACCAAAAATAACTGCATTACGTTCACAAAAGCGGCATATTTTATTTTCTTTGCTGCGTACAAGAATCCAAAAGCAGCACAGTCAATTGCATCAAAAAGAAACGCACACCGTTCAATCCGATAGATTTTCGTCATAAGTGCCGCAATTTCTTCGTTTCCCTTTGCAAAAAAATCAATCAGCACATGGCTAGTCAGTGCAACGCATACGAATGCAAAGAGCGCAAAGAGGCATGTCGCGAAGCATGTGTAAAACCATAAAGTGACTGAACGTCTGATATTGCTGTTCCCGAGATTCGACGCAACGACAGTTGATTCCGCTTCCTTAAAAGCGTCCAAGGGACTTGTTGCAAGTCCGCACAGCTGCTGCGCGTATGAAAAAGAAGCAATTCCAACGGTTCCGAAAGCAGAATAAAAAAAGATGCAGAGCAATTTTCCAAAATACAGTGCGAAATTTTCAAGAAAAATAGGAACTGACAGTTTTGAAAGGGAAAAAATAAAATCTTTCCTTACATGCAGAAACCGCCATTCTATGCGAAAGGGATTTTCCTTGCTAAAGAAACGAAATAAGGCGTAAAAAGAAAAGAAACTGTGTGCAATTATGCTTGAAATGGCCAGTAGAATCATCGCACTTTTAAGACTGATAATCGAATGATTCACCAAGAAAATGTTGAAAAAATTGAGGGCAGTTTTTATCAGCAAAATGAGTAGATTGCCAGCCGTTACGATTTTTGTTCGCCCGCGAGCCTTTTCTGTGGCAAAGAAAATCGTGTTTATAAAGTAAAAAATCAAACTAATCGAATAAAGGGATAAAAAATCTGCCGCCTGAGAAATAAAATTTCTGGGAAAATGGAATAGACGCAAAATTGTCTCCGAATAAGGAATCACTATCGCAACAATCCCAATGGCAATAAATAAAAGCAGAAAAAATGAACTGGAAATTTGACTTTTCATTTTTTCTCTGTTGTCCTCACCGAATGAGTAAGAAATCATAATTCCCGCCGCAATGGATAAAGAAGTGCCGATTACCGCAAGATTATTGTACAGCTCACTGACAAAAGTCACCGTTGTCACGACATTGATGTTCATGTTTGCCGCAGCATACATGTCAAAAAAAGAAAAAAACAGGGAAATACAATTGTACAAGACAAGTGGCAATGCGACAGAAAGAATGACGCAAAGCTGATTGCCTTTAAGGAGAAATTCTCTTTGGTTTTCTTCATTTCTGCGAACAAAACTGAACATCTGAAAGCCGTTTCAAATAAGTGTCAATATGTATGTAGTCGATAAAATCATTTGTGCATGACGACATAACTGTATTTTTGGGAAGGGTGTCCTTTGCATAGACGAAAATATTATTTCTGTACCAAAAGGGAATTGAGTCCATCTTGCTGATGAGTGAACGCACTATGTCATAGCATGAATAGCCGTTTTGTGCAAAAAGGTTCCGCCAATACGAAAAAGGCTGCTCATTCAAATGCCCCGCCCCGCCCTGATACGGAATTGCAGCGGAAAATAAAATGAGGTCTGAAATCTTGCACAAATTTGTAATGAACCGTTCAGCACAGTTTACATGCAAATGCTCTGCGACTTCAAGAGCGATTGCCAGGTCATATTTTTGAGGAAGACAAAAATTTTCTTCTAAATTGCAGCACTGAAAAAGCTCAGGACACAAGAGCCACTCTTTTTTAATATAATCACCTTCAAGCAAAATACCCTTAAAAGATTTTGAATCAATTTTTGACCGAAAAACATCTAACCATACACCGATTCCACCACCAACATCGCAGACAGAGCATATATTAAAATTTTTGAGTAGAAAATCCGAAACAATAACGGCTGTTTCTCTCGTAAGACAGTCTCTGTTTCTGTGAAAAGCTTCATTATAGACTGTGGAATCCATGCTTACATTATATGGAAAAAGTCTAAAAATTGCAATTTTTAGAGATAAGGGAAGCTGCAATTTTGTTTTCTGTGGGCATTTAAAACCTCCATTTTTTCTGTTGTGCGGGCTTCCGTAGACACATTCCATAAAATAGGCAAAGCAGAATTCTACCAGAACCCACCGACCAGACCGACATGACGCGGCCAAACATAAAGTGTGTGAATGTAAATGTTGTTTTCATCAGAAATTAAAATATAATCTGCAAGTTGAAGCTGATAATGAGGCTTTAATTTATTTTTTAACAATTCTGCATTTTTATTTAGTAGAAATCATATACAGTCTTTATCTCGATATTCAAAGCTTCTTCTATCATTTCCAAAAGATAATCCCTCATTTTTGAAACACTTTCAACATCCAATTCAATTAAATCCGCTAATTCTTTATCAAGACCGAAAATTTTTGCAACAGATTTTAGAGCTTGTTCTGCAACGCTTTCTGTGTCATCTGTAAATGCTAAAGCAGTTCCGCAGAGGAAAGTTCGTTTTCCATTTAACAGTACTTCTTCTATTTCCTGCTTGCCGAAATATTTTCCATACTCTTTCATTTCTTCTTCTGTTTCAAATGACTGCATTTTTATACCTCTGAATCCACTGCACTTTCCTTTATTCGCTTGAATCTGATTTGCAGGCTGAGTTTTATAAAATACTTTCCGTCAAGTCTTTCGATTTTCATATAGTCGTGTCTTGTACATGAACCTCTTTCAAAGCCAAGTTGGTTAATCAAAAACTCCTTAAACTCATCGGCAAGCATAGTGTGATAAGCAACAACATCACCATTGTTTTTTGCTATTATATAGCCACCACTTACAGAACTTTTTCCATTCCACGGAGAAGCAAACCTCATTCCCGTAAACATATCATAAAGCATAGTCGCCAGTTTCCGTTCATAAATATCTTTCAAAAATTCTTTTTCATAGGGGTAGTCTGCAGAATTTTTTTCTATTGCATAACTAAGAGCCGAAGTTAAATCAGAACCTTTTGAGCTTCCTTCATTTTTGTAATAGTAACAATACAGCATATCTGCAATAATTTTCGGAAGTTCAATTCCACCTGACAAAACAAGATTTCTTTCCGCAGTTTTTACGGCCATTTCACAAAATTTCAAATCGAGACTGTTTTCTTTAAGAAATTTAAGTCTTTCTTGTGTTGCCGTATGTCCTTTTGAATCAAACATAGAATTAAACTGATTCATTATGTTGTCATCAATGTTTCCAATGATTTCGTAGCGGAAATTTGTGTTATCAAAACAGATACTTTTCAATGCTGGTTTTATAGCAATAACAAAATGCCCGCTTTCATCAAAATAATATTCTTTTTCATTTTCATTTAAAAATCCATCTATTTCTTCTTCTGGAATATCACATTTCTCAATATCATATCCCAATGTTTCCTGAATATGATAATCAAAGAATTCCCTTGCATTGTCTTTGGCTTTGAGTTCAGGATCCCACCAAACACAACCATCCGCTCGCTTATATAATTCGTCCCAAGTATACAGGTTTCTTTCCATACAAAACTCCTTGTACCGGAATACCGGAAATAAGAAGTTTCGTCAAGTCTTATTTTATGACTTTTACTTTTAACTTAATGCATTTGCCTCTTCTTCCAGATTCATAAGTCCAAGAAAATGGCGTACCAAAATTTCTTTCATATTTTAAAAGTAAATCTGTATATTCTTCAAGGGTGTGGATAAAAATATCTTCTCCATCTCCAATTAGAATATAATCTGCACATTGTAATGGGTCTTGATTTTTTCCACCGTAACCACCTATCACGAATCTTATTAACTTTCGTAAATACGGTTTAATTTCTCTTTCCAGTTTTTCTCCGTTCTCTTTGCCAAAATCACTTAAAGTAGGATTATCTTGAAAGGTGTATAAAAGATTTCTGAGTTTTTCATTTTCCGCATCAAGGACATCAGCATAATCATCTGATTTATATTCGCCAACGGCAACTTCATCTTTTTGAGTCTTCTTGCAGCTAATCGTAAAAATTTCAGAATTTCCATCGCGTTTTTGACAGGTAACGATTATATCAGTTTTTGCATTTCCGCCACTTGAAAGACGACCGATTTCTTTCTTGTCAGAAGTTGCCTCGATTCTTACAACTTCCTTCTTTTCGATTTCAAATTTCACCAGAATTTTCTCAAAAAAATTATATTGCATACCGACAAGTTTTGGATTATTTGTATTCCATTTTTCAAGATTTTGCTGATAACTTAGAATGTTCGCAATATAATCCTCAAAATTATTTCCAGCTTTTCCTCGTCGTGAACCAAGCTTCAAATCCTTGTACGCATAATTTTCAATCAATTCAAAAAGTTCGTTCTGCCCTACAATATCATCAATTGAAGAAAAATGTTGATGATTCACAATTTTGAGTTTATGAACGATGAATTTTTCTTTTTCACTTTCAGGTAAATCGTCAGGATATACCAAAACAGATTTAGAAATGCTCGGGTCGATTTCTTTGATGTTAAAACTATCCCATTGATTGCCCTTGATTCTGTCCGAACGAAATGAAGTAGTAATTTTTATAATCCATTTTGTATCATCTTGAAATACAATCAGAAAATTGCAATAAAACTGGCTTCCAGAAAATCCTTTATAGCCACATCGGTAATCTTTTATCGTTTTCTTGATGTAAGAAAAGTCCTCGCATTTTTTGAGTATTTCTTCCATTGTGTTTTTTGCATTTTGTCCGTGTTCCTGTTTGTCGCTGTTTGTAAATTGAGCCATACCTTTCTCCTACAAATTACTTACAATTCTTTCTGCAAGTTTTTCTACAACAGGAACGGCAACGGAGTTTCCGAACTGATGATACATTTGCGTTCTTGAAACAGGAATTTTAAAATCTCTCGGATAGCCCATAATAGCTTTACATTCATTTTCTGTTAATAAACGAAGTCCTGTTTCTCCACCTCGAACAAAAGTTCCTGTTATTCGCTGGATTTTATGATAAGATGCACAAAGTGTTTTGACAGGAAAATCAGAATTTGAATCTATTATTTCAGGGTGTCCGTCATCCTTTTTAAAAATATAAGATTGTTGCAAATGCTTTGAAATTGACGGACCTTTTGCATCTTTTTCTACAAACTGACCAATTCCAACATGAGTTGAATTTCCTTCTGGCATTTTGAATTTTGAAGAATCAATATTTTTTCTAAATCCGACAAAATATAATCTTTTTCGTTCCTGTGGTACACCAAAATCCGCACTATTTAAAACTTTAGCAATTACTTTGTATTCTAATTCTTTTTCAAGCACTTCCATGATTGTTTCATATGTTCTGCCTTCATCGTGAGTAAGTAAACCTGTTACATTTTCCAGAATAAAAGCTTTTGGCTGTTTTTCTTTTATTATTTCTGCAATATAGAAGAAAAGCGTTCCTTGAGTTTTATGTTTAAATCCCTCTCTTTTTCCAATTGAACTGAACGGCTGGCAAGGGAAACCGCCTGCAAGAACATCAAAGTCTGGGATGTCTTCAACATTTATTTTAGTAATATCGCCAAAAGGAACCTCCCCATAATTTGCAAAATACGTTTGTTTAGCAGATTCGTCCCATTCGCTAGAAAAAACACATTCTCCGCCACAATTTTGCAAAGCCATTCTAAAGCCGCCGATTCCTGCGAAAAGGTCGATAAATGTAAATCTTTCTTCCTTATTTGCATAAGGAATTTCTGCAGCTTTATTAAAATCATTTTTACGTGGAAGTAAACTTAAATTGATGTTTTTTGCAATTATTGCTTTTTCGTATTTTTCAGCCTTTTCAGTTCCCTGAAGCTGAATATAATGGCTGATTAAGGCATAATTTTCATCAAATTGGTCTTTCGGTAAATATCTTTTTAAGACTGAATAATTTGCGGTTCGTGCCATTTTTTCCACCCTAAAATATATTTCTGCACATTACTATAGCATTTTTTTGATTCTTTTTCTATATACAAGCATCTCATGTAGCGAACGTCCGCTTAATGTCATTTTTATCGGCTGGAAAAATCTTCTCTCAAAAATCGTTACGCTTGACCGGGAAGAAATCATAACTGAAGACGAAATTATGACTTTCGTAGAAGAAGCGGAGGACGACGGAACGCTAAAAAAAGACGAACCCCGGCTCATTCAGTCCGTCATCGATTTTGACGACCGGGTAGCAGGCGAGTGAGAGCGGCACACCAGCACTGCGGAAAATTTACTTCCGCCTAACAATGAGTTAAACCGCACAGGTCTTGAGCCTGTGTCGGCTTTGAACTTCTTGTTATGTGTTCTCATTATCGCCAAACAAGATTCTTACAAAATCCCGTCTTGAATACATTATTCTTATTACCTTCACACAATCTTCTTCTATTCTGTACAAAATAGAATAATTGTTCGCAAGCACAAATTTATAATCTGTTGGAAAAGAAACATATCTTTCTACAGGAATTCCTATTTCTGGATAATTTGCTAAATCTTCATATGTTTCTACAATTTTCTCTACAGTATTTTGAGCTGCGATTGTGTTCAACAATTCATTTTCAATGTAATCTTTGATTTCGAGCAAATCCTCCGCTGCTTGTGGAGAAACCTTTACTTCAAACATCAGAGTCCTACCATAGAACGAACATCTTTTGTGCTAAGCCAGCCTTTTTCTTTTGCGGAATCTTCTCCTTTTTTAAGTTCAGCAAATAAAGTTTTTGTAGCTGTAAGTTTTTCATAATCCTTTATTGAAATCACCGCATAGCAACCTCGTCCATTTTTTGTGAGAAAAACAGGAGATTCATCTGCTACATCCTGCAGAACTTCATTATAATTTCGCAAATCTGAAACCGGTTTTATTGCAATCATAAACACCCCCCCCCTTAAAAGTTTCGTAATATATTACGAATTATATTATACAGTATTTTGTAAAACATTCAAGACATAAAAATAAAACAAAGTAAAACTAAAGAAAATAATTTTTTCATTTTTCCTCCAAAAGCGCCTCAAGTAGCGGGCGTCCACATAACTTGCATTTTAAACCGTAAAAACGGTTTTGCCGAAGGAAAAATTGGCGCAAAAGTTGCGGTGGCGCAAAGCCACGAAGAGCAACTTTTGTGACAAAGTTTTTATCGGTTTTGAAAACCATATTATGTGATATGCTTTATTTTACTTTACCGCGTAATGCTTTGCATACTGCGAAAGCACTTCATTCATCATCGTCTGATATTTTGTATGATTTTTTTCTGCCTCTTCCTTGAAAAATTTAATGCAGTCTGAGTCAATTGAAATTGTTATTTTTTCTTTGTTGTTTTTTCTGACGAGTTCTGCCGGAGATGGAAGAAAATCTTCAACGATTACAGCCGAATCCAAGGCTTCCATTACGGACTGTTCTGGATTATCATAAATGTTCTTCATAACGCTTTTTTCTTTGACGCCAATATCCTGTGCTTTTTCAAAAGAAACCTTATGTTTTTTTATGTTTTCAGAGTTCTTGTTTTCATCCCATTCAAATGTCATGTATGTATAAAATATACATATTGTTTTTATGTATTTGTCAAGGAAAAACTTATAAACTGTTTTTTATTTACTCCAAAAATTAAATTTCTCTTCAGAATAACATCAGCAACAGGTATTTCGGTATGAACGCATTATATTTTTGAAGATTATAAAACACTAATAAAGAAATATGCGAATAACAATACCACGCTTAACTTTGCAAAACCTGGTCTTTTTCTAGTTCGTGATGATGCGTATGTTTTTCATCGTTCAAGAAATGCTCGTGGCTGTGGGTGTGGCGGACTGTAAAGGTAACGCCGTTTTTTATGAAGGTGTGGTTTGCTCGTGCTCATGGGAACGGGTCAGCGTATCACGCACGACGAAGGCGGTTCCTGCCAGCATGAGGGCGAGGGCGAAAAGATACTGGGGTGAAAGGCTTTCTTTCAGAATGACAAAAGATGGGAAGGCTCCGATGAAGGGTGCTATGGCATAATAAGCACTTGTTATTGCCGCTCCCAGTTCTTTCTGCGCGCGGATGTAAGTGAAGATGCTCAGTCCGTAGGCGACAAATCCCAAAAGAAGGGCAGGGAGAATGAAAGAGAGGCATTCCCTGGAAATCCGCTCGCCGGAAACAAAGGCGATTACAAGAGAGGCAAGTCCGCTTCCCAGACCTTTTATCGTTACAATATACACACCGGGGGAATATGCGCCAGAAGGAGCTTTGAGCAGGGCACATTAAGGGCATAAAAAAGTGCCGCCGCAATCGCATAGAAAACTGCCGTCACCACCGTGTTTTTTTTCGTGTTCATCATGATGCCTCCGCAGGCTGCCCTGTCATTTTTTTTCAATAGATTTTATCAGTTTTTGTTTTTTAAGTCTCTACCAGAACGCAGGCTACAACTGCAACGATAAGACCGCGTTCATTCAGTGGTTATAAGATGCCTGAGACAAGATTTTTTGCTGAATGTATGGTATAATTGCAGACATGGCAAAAGCAAAAAAACAAGTCAGCTTTGAAGACGCTCTGTGGGGTGCCTGCGACAAGCTTCGCGGAACAGTAGAACCAGCTGAATATAAACATGTTGTTTTAAGTCTCATTTTCTTAAAATTCGTAAACGATAAATTTGATGCCCGTCGTGCAGAACTTCAGGCAGAAGGAAAAGAAAAATATATTGATGTTCAGTCCTTCTATACAATGAAAAATGTATTTTTCGTTCCAGAAGAAAGCCGCTGGTTATTCATCATGCAGAATGCAAAGCAGAATGATATTGCCCTCAAAATCGACACAGCGCTCAATACAATCGAAAAACAGAATCCGTCTCTTAAAGGTGCGCTCCCGGATAACTATTATTCCCGGCTTGGAATTGATGTTTCAAAGCTTGCTGCTCTTCTTGACGAAATCAACAATATTCAGACAAATGCAGATAAAGAAAACGACATAATGGGGCGTGTGTATGAATACTTCCTTACAAAGTTTGCTCTTCAGGAAGGAAAAGGAGAATTCTACACGCCAAAATCTGTTGTAAATCTTATTGCTGAGATGATTGAGCCATACAAGGGAAAAATCTATGACCCTTGCTGTGGTTCTGGCGGTATGTTTGTTCAGTCGCTTAAGTTTGTAGAAAATCATGCAGGAAATTCAAAAGACATTTCTGTATATGGTCAGGAAGGAACAACTACAACCTATAAGCTTGCAAAAATGAATCTTGCAATCCGCGGTATTCCATGTGACCTTGGAGAAAAAGCCGCAAATACTTTTACAAACGACCTTCATAAAGATTTACGCGCTGATTACATAATGGCTAATCCACCATTTAATCAGAAAGACTGGCGTGCAGAAAATGAAATTAGAATTGACAGACCTTCTTAAACAGGAAGAGATGAGCAAAAAAGAGCTGCTTGGAGTTTTCAAAGAATTGGGTTATGAGATTAAACTATGAAAAACAAACGGATTTGTTCGCATCTAACGATGCTCACGGAGTTTATATGTTAGTATATGAAGAAGAAACTGGTAAGATTATAAAGGCTTGCATGAATGTTTTTAATGAACTTGGTAATGGCTTTTTAGAAGCAGTTTATCAGGAAGCGTTGGCTATTGAATTTGAATTAATGAAAATTCCGTATAAGAAAGAAGCGAAGATTGATATTTTCTACAAAGGAAATAAATTAGATAAGGAATATTATGCCGATTTTATTTGTTATGACAAAATAATTGTTGAGCTGAAATGTGTTTCAAAACTTGTTAATGCAAACAAAGCTCAGGTTATAAACTATCTGCATGGAACTCATTTTTCCGTTGGTTTACTTGTAAATTTTGGAGAAAGTTCATTAAAATGGGAAAGACTAACCTTATTGAAAAATAAGGAAAAAAAAACAAACGGATTTGCTCGCATCTAACGATGCTCACATTAAAAAGTGAAGGTCGTTAGACCTGAACAAATCCGTTTGTTAATAAGCAGAGGATAAAAGTGGAAAAAAATCCATACGAAATAGATTTTGAATCCTACATCCGCGAAGGTGAACCTGACAAAAAAGAGAAAAGCATCGCTTGGTCAATTGCTACAGGCTTGCAGCAGG
>ERZ842401.4856-NODE-4856-length-15290-cov-4.767181_pt1 | contig 15290 bp, 14 predicted proteins | sample MGYA00521270_ERZ842401 | MGnify/ENA primary metagenome ERZ842401 (study PRJEB31892, sample SAMEA3878208) | bioreactor metagenome | biome: Moose rumen | place: Sweden | collected 2011-10 | study: EMG produced TPA metagenomics assembly of the PRJEB12797 data set...
ATATACGACAAAGTCGCTTTCGAATTCTTGCGACAAATTCCCTTACGAATAATACCTGCAAAGGCTCCCCGCGGTTAAAACTTGACAAATCCATAGTCTCGCCTTATCATTTATAATATAGATGAAAACCGTGATAATGGCGGGCGGCAGAGGAACACGCATAGCTTCTGTAGCAAGCAACATCCCAAAACCTATGATAGCTCTCTGTGGGAAACCAATCCTCCAGTACCAGATTGAAAACCTTAAGGCGAGCGGTATCAGCGACATCATCATCGTTGTGGGCTATCTGGGGCATATCATTCAAGACTATTTTGGAGACGGTAGCCGTTTTGGCGTTCACATTTCCTATATTGTTGAAACTGAGGCTTTGGGAACGGCGGGTGCCCTTTTCCTGCTTGGCGATGAGCAGGAAGATATACTGCTCATTCTTGGTGACATTCTTTTTGATTTCGATTTTTCACGCTTTCTTGCTTTCTTTGAAAAGCAGCCCTCCCTTGCCGTGGTGGTAGCGCATCCCAGTGGCCATACCTTTGACAGTTCGATTGTCGTCATACAGTCTGACTTTCCCGCCTACGTAAGCGATCTGCCCGACGAGGGCTACCGCATCATTGCCTGGCTCAACCGTGAGGACAAGCGCCTTGACTGCAAAAATCTGGTGAACTGCGGTGTGCATATCCTTTCGGCTGCCCTGCTTAAGATGGCGAGGGAGCAGTTCCAGCCGCTCGATGCTTCCCGCCCCGCCATGGTCGATTTGGACCGCAACATTCTTAAGCCTTTCGTGGCGACAGGTCAGATTTACGCATACAAGACCTGCGAGTACCTCAAGGATGTGGGCACTCCGGGCCGTTACCACGAGGCGGAATACGATATACTCACGGGAAAGCTTGCTGCCCGCCGCATCGGGGTAAAAAAGAGGACTGTCTTTATCGATGAAAAGCTTGTGCTGGACATTGGTGGACGGCCTCAGCCGAACATCATCATGCCGCTCCTCGCCATCAACAAGGCGGGCTACATACTCCTGCAGCTTATCGACTCTTCTCCGCTGGACAAGGGAGAGTGCAGCTTTGCACAGATAGACAGGTATCAGCGCTGGGTAGCAATGGAACTGGGTGAGAAGGGTGCGTTTTTTGACGGGCTTTACTATTACACCAGCGTGGCGCAGGCTTTTAAGGATTTCAGCTGCGACGAAACTTTTTCTTTCGTCGTCTTGCGGGAAGACCGAGATTTACCGCAGGAACTGGCGGGGATGGAAAAGGTCATCCTGTCACCGACGTATAATCTACAAGATTTTGTAAGTGAAAAAATAATAGGTTTTTGAAAAATTTGTAAAAACGGGATTCCAAGGGGTAAAACAATCAACGTTGAGTGTTTTACCCCTTGTTTGTGCCTATTTTGCCGCGTCAAGCACTGCTTTGATTTCCGTGGAAATCTTCTGGCAGAGCTCGTCTGCTTCTTTCCTTGCGGTTGCCAAAGCCTCGTCAGTTGCAGAGGCTACAGGGACGACGCTGTTTACGTAGAACTTAATCTTCGGTTCAGTGCCGCTCGGGCGTGCGCTCACTATGGTGCCGCCTTCAAGGAAGAATTGGAGCACATTGCTCTTGGGCCAAGGCAATTTCTCCTTCTTGTCGGGATTTGCCAGATCAAATTGTACCTGCTGCAGCACGTCGCGGATGCAGAGCACTTTTTTACCGCCGAGCGTCTTGAGCCCTTCGGTGCGCAGCTTGCTCATAATGCCCTTCATGATGCCGGGACCGCTTACGCCGGGGAAATACTTGCTGATGGCAACATCCTGGAAATAACCGTGCTTCTTGTACAGGTCGTTCAGGTGCTCGAGCAGACTCTTGCCCTTGCTTGCCCAGTACAGCGTCATTTCCGCACACATGGCTGCCGCAGACACGCCATCCTTGTCGCGTACCTCTGTCTCCACAAGGTAGCCATAGCTTTCTTCAAGACCGAAGGCGTAATGCTCGTTTCCAGCTTTTTCCATTTGCCCTTCGTCAAAGGCAATCCACTTGAAGCCGGTAAGGCATTCTTTGACCTTCACGCCGTAATCCTTTGCCACTGCATCCACAAAGGGGCTGGTGACGATGGAACGGATGAGCACGGGGTTCTGGGGCATCTTGCCGAATTCTTTCTTTGAAAGCAGTACGTAGTCCGCGAGCAGGGCACCCATCTGGTTTCCTGTGACGAGCACATAGTTGCCGTCCTTGTCGGGGAATGCCGTGCCAAAGCGGTCCGCATCCGGGTCAGTGGCCATCACGACGTCAGCCTTTTCCTTTTCAGCAAGTGCTACCGCCATCTTGAGCGCGGGCGCTTCCTCTGGATTTGGCTTTTCCACCGTCGGGAAGTTGCCGTCGCCCTCGCGCTGTTCGGGAACGGTGATCACGTTGAGCCCTAAGTCTCCCAGCACTTTTTCCACGTGCATGGCGCCGGTGCCGTGCAGAGGGGTGTAGACTACCTTTACGGTGCTCGCCTTTTCCTTGATAAGCTCGGGCCGGTAGAGGTTTGCCTTTATCATCGCCTGGAATTTATCATCGATTTCCTTGTCGATGAGGACTATCTTGCCGCTCTTGATGGCTTCTTCGCGGTCGATGAGCTTTACTTCCTTAACCTTGTTCACTTCCTCGATGATGCCCACATCGTGGGGCTCCACCACCTGCGCACCGTCATCCCAGTATGCCTTGTAGCCGTTGTACTGCGGAGGATTGTGGCTCGCCGTTACGACAACGCCTGTCTTTGCTCCGAGCGTGCGGATGGCAAAGCTGAGCTCTGGCGTGGGACGCAGACCGGTGAAAAGGTATGCCTTTATGCCGTTTGCGGCAAAAACCCGTGCCGTAATGTCGCTGAACTTGTCGTGGTTGTGGCGGCTGTCATAGGCAATACAGGCACTCAGCGTGCCCGCCTTTGCCTCTGCGGGGAATGCCTTGATAAGGTAATTTGCCAGTCCCTGCGTGGCTTTTGAGATATTGAGCGTGTTCATGCGGTTCGTGCCGCCTCCCATCACTCCGCGCAGACCGCCCGTCCCGAATTCAAGGCTTTGATAGAAACGGTCTTCCAGTTCTGCCATATCCTTCTTGGCGACTAATTCTTCAACTTCCTTGCGGAATGCCTCATCCTTCTCCTCGGCAATGTACTGCTGCGCGCGCGCGAGGATTTCTTTTTCTTCCATAAATAAGTACCTCTCATTTAGCTTCTGGTCCCTCCAAGCGCGACAGCACTTGAAAGCGGACCTTGTGTAAAGCAATATGTAAATAGTATAACAGATATTCCCGCATTGCGCTAGTTTTTCTTGACCGCGGGGGAATTTTAGCTCTTATATTTATTCCATTCCCCTGCATTCTTTAAGCAGGTTGATTATGGGCAAATGCTGGGGACACGCGCTTTCGCACTGACCACATTCCACGCAGTTGCTTGCCCTGCCCTTCCCCTGCGTCGCAATGGCGTACTTCTGCTTGCCGCCGTCCCAGCTTTTGTTTTTGTCCTCGTCATTTTTGACAGCGAAGATTTCTGGAATGGGAATCTGCGCAGGGCAACCGTCAGTACAGTAGTGGCATGCCGTGCAGGGAATAGATTTGTCTTCGTTGAGCGCGGCTTGCACAGCGGCAATCACTTTCTGTTCATCCACCGAAAGTGGTTTGAAATCCTTCATATAAGAAAGATTGTCTTCCATTTGCGAAAGATTGCTCATGCCCGAAAGCACTGTGATGATGCCATCAAGACTTGCCACATAGCGAATTGCCCATGAAGCAAAGCTCGCATCAGGCTTTGCAGCGGTGAAGATATCCTTGACTTTCTGGATGGGATTCGCAAGGGAACCACCCTTGACAGGCTCCATGACAGTGATTGAAACGCCATGCCGCCGGGCAATCTCGTAACATTCGCGGCTTGCCACTCCCGGGTTCTCCCAGTCTGCATAATTTATCTGAAGCTGTATAAAATCGACATCTGGATGCTCCGTCAGAATCTCTTCGAGCAACGCGGGGTCGGCGTGGAACGAAAATCCATAGTACTTGATAAGCCCCTTCTTCTTCTGTTCTTTTACAAAATCCCAGATGTGGTATTCATCATATTTCCTATAGTTGGAACGCTGCAATGCATGGAGCAAGTAGAAATCAAAGTAGCCCGCGCCGGTGCGCTCAAGGCTCGTATAGAACTGCTGCTTCGCACTTTTTTCATCATGGCACATCATCCACGCATTGAGTTTTGTGCAGAGCGTGAATTTGTCGCGCGGATAGCGGTCCACAAGCGCAGCTTTCGTTGCCTTTTCAGAATCGCCGTTGTCGTATACATAGGCGGTATCAAAATAGGTTCCGCCTGCCGCAATGAATTTGTCTACCATTTTGCTTGTCTGCGGAATATCAATAGAGCCATCGGCATTCTTGGGAAGCCGCATCAAGCCAAAACCAAGTTTAAAAATCTCCTTACCGAAATAATCTGCCACAGTATACCTCACTTTTTCCAGTATATATGCACTTTTGCATTTTGTACAATTAAAATTTTGCAAGCTGGACGTAAGTCGTAGACAAAAAAAGGCTGCCCGCAATGGCAGCCCTTTTTTTGCGTTTATCGCTTTACGCTATCTTGTATATCCATCCCTCTGGTGCTTTTTCTGTGCCCAGCTGAATGCCGGTGAGCGTTTCGCGCAGCTTGCCAAGCACGGGACCGATGGTATCCATGCCGGACGGAATGTTGATGTCCTTGCCGTGGTCAACAATCTTGCCGATGGGCGAAATGACGGCGGCAGTACCGCAGAGACCGCATTCAACGAAGTCCCCCAGCTCATTTTTATGCACGGGGCGCTCTTCTACCGCTATGTGCAGATATTCCTGCGCCACGCGAATAAGCGAACGGCGGGTGATTGACGGCAGAATGCTGTGGCTCTTGGGCGTTACCAGTTTGCCATCCTTCGTCACAAAGAGGATATTCGCTCCGCCAGTTTCTTCTATATATGTATGGCTTGCAGGGTCAAGATACATATTTTCCGCAAAGCCCTGCCGGTGCGCATCCATGATGTTGTGCAGGCTCATCGCATAGTTCAAACCAGCCTTAATATCGCCAGTGCCATGCGGTGCCGCGCGGTCAAGGTCAGAAAGGCGGACGACAATCGGCTTTGCCCCGCCCTTGAAATAGGGACCGACGGGGGTGACGAGGATGCGGAACTGATATTCTTCCGCGGGCTTTACGCCTATGACGGAGCTGGAACCGAACATATACGGGCGGATGTAGAGCGTCGCGCCAGAGCCGTAAGGCGGCACGTAGTCGATGTTCGCCTTTACCGTATCGATAACCGCCTGAATCCAGCGCTCCTTCGGGAACACTGGCATTTCCAGCCTTTCGCAGGAATCCTTCATGCGGTCGGCGTTCAAATCCGGGCGGAAGGTGACTACGCTGCCATCCTTCGTAGTGTACGCTTTGAGACCTTCAAAACAGGTCTGGGCATATTGCAGTACGCCCGCGCACTCGGATATTTTGATCTCGTGGTCAGCGGTAAGGGTACCGGCATCCCACGCCCCGTTCTTGTAGTTAGACACGAAGCTTTTATCGGTCTTCACGTACGCAAAAGGCAAATTAGCCCAATCAAGATCTTTCTTTCCCATGATTCTGAACCTCTGATAACTAAACTGTATCACTATTGCCGCTTTTTATCAATAAGTTCACGCATTACATTATGTGATGGTTTCCTATCCATTGTACATACAAAAAAGGCGTGATATAATGAGCGCTATGGAAATACGGAAGCTGCCGATCGGCATACAGGATTTTGAAACAATCCGCACCGATGGATACATTTATGTGGACAAAACTGCATATATATACAGGCTTGTGACGTTGGGAAAGCCATACTTTCTGAGCCGTCCGCGCCGTTTCGGCAAGAGCCTCTTGATTACGACGCTCGAAGCCTATTTCCTCGGCAAAAAGGAGCTGTTCCACGGGCTTGAAATAGAAAAATATGAAACGGAATGGACAGCGTATCCTGTGTTGAAATTCAGCCTTGCAGGAGGCGAGTTTACAAAGGAGGACGGGCTTGCAAGCGCTCTCCGCAACTGGCTTTTGAACTTTGAGCAGAAATACGGTCTGCCGAGCGACGAACCGACGCTCCCCGTGCGCTTCCAGAACGCGCTCAAAAATGCCTATGAGAAGACGGGGCTGCGTGTTGTCGTGCTGGTAGACGAATACGACAATCCATTGCTGAAGGCATTCGCCACAGACTCCAAGCAGGAGCAGCGGAACCGAGAGCTGTATAAAGGTTTTTTCGCCATATTGAAGGACTGCGATACATACCTGCGCTTCGTTCTTTTCACAGGGGTAACGAAATTCAGCAAAGTGAGCATATTCAGCGACCTGAACCAGTTTCAGGACATCTCTATGCATCCGCAGTATGCCGAAATCTGCGGCATCACACAGGCAGAGCTTGAAGCGAATTTCTCTCCCGAAATCGATGCGATGGCAGAGGCACACAAAATGACGCGGGAAGACTGCCTTGCAAAGCTCAAGCAGCTCTACGATGGCTACCGCTTCTGCGACGGAAGTAAAAATATATACAATCCGTTCAGCATTATCAGCGCATTCAGCTCGTTGAAATTTGGTAAATACTGGTTTAGCACAGGTACCCCCACTTTCCTTGTGAAAAGGCTGAACGAAACAGGTTTCGACCCGAAACGCTTTTCCGATGGCAGTCTGTACACCACAGAGGACGCAATCAGCGACTATCGCCCCGACAATCCCGACATCGTGCCGCTTCTGTATCAGTCCGGCTACCTCACGCTCAAAGGCTATGACGAGCGGCGACAGCGCTTTACGCTGGGCTATCCGAATGACGAAGTAAAATACGGCTTTACGGCAAGCCTCGCCCCCGTGTACCTCAACAACACGAAGCACAGCACGGGTACAGATATCTTTGCGATTGACGATGCGCTCGAAGCAGGCGACACGGATACGTTGCGCGACCAGTTCACCGCGCTTTTTGCACACCTGCCATATACGTCCGGCGTTCCCGATGCAAAGAAAGATGCCATCATAGAGCAAAATTTCCAGAATGTCGTGTACCTTGTGTTCCTGCAGCTCGGTCAGTTCGTCCACGTGGAACAGCATTCGGCAAAAGGCAGGGCTGACTGCATTACAGAGACCGATGAGTACGTGTATATCTTCGAGTTCAAGCGTGACATCAGCGCGGACAATGCCTTGGCGCAGATAGACGCACAGGGCTACGCCAAGCCTTACGAGGCAGACACGCGGAAGCTCATCAAAATAGGCGTGTGTTTTTCAAGCGAAGAGAAAAACATCACTGAGTGGAAGATTGGTACTGTAGCAACATTAACACAGTAGCAGTACTTTTAATTATAAAAGACAACGTGGAGGTTCATAAAAAATGATTATTGTCTTAAAACATGGTGCAAATGAAGATGCCGTCAGCGGCTTTCTTGAAGATATCAAACAGAAGGGCTTTGGTGTACATATTTCCAAGGGCATAGACAAGACAATCGTGGGACTGCTTGGCGACACGTCTAAGATAGATCCCGAAGACTTGCTCGCAAGCGACGTGGTGGAAAGCGCGGAGCGCGTATCCGCACCATACAAGATGGCGAGCCGCTCCTTCCATCCGGAAAACACCGTGGTAGTGGTCGGCGGCGGGCAGGCGGGCGTAGTGCCCTGCTCCATCGGCGATGGCAAGACCGTACCGCTCATCGCCGGCCCCTGTTCCGTAGAAAACGAAACCCAGATTTTAGATGCGGCGCGCGCAGTCAAGGCTGCGGGAGCCAGAATCCTGCGCGGCGGCGCATACAAGCCCCGCACCTCTCCCTACAGCTTCCAAGGCCTCGGCGTCAAGGGGCTTGAACTGCTCGGCATGGCAAAGAAAGAGACAGGGCTGCCCATCTGCACCGAGCTGATGGCAATATCCGAACTGCATCACTTTGACAACGTGGACCTGATACAGATAGGCGCACGCAACTTCCAGAATTTTGACTTGCTCAAGGAACTCGGCAAGGCGAAGAAACCCGTGCTCTTGAAGCGCGGCTTGTCCGGCACCATAAACGAGCTGCTTATGTCCGCAGAGTATATCATGGCAAACGGCAACGAAAACGTCATCCTCTGCGAACGCGGCATACGCACCTATGACGGCTACACACGCAACTGCCTTGACCTGAGCGCAGTCCCCTACCTGCACAAGGTGAGCCATCTGCCCGTGGTCATAGACCCAAGCCACGCCTGCGGCATACGCTGGATGGTGCCCATCCTCTCACAGGCAGCAGTTGCCGCCGGTGCTGACGCACTGGAGATTGAAGTGCACTGCCATCCGGAAAAAGCCATGAGCGATGCCGCGCAGCAGCTTACGCCGCAGCAATTCACAGAGCTTGCCGACAAGCTCAACCGCTATGCGGCTGTGGAAGGAAAGACCATATAATATGAAGAAACTGAGCGATTTTACCTATGGCATCGTAGGACTGGGACTCATGGGCGGCTCGCTTGCAAAAGCAATCCGTGCCTCCGTGCTCGCCGTCCCATCTGCTATGGGAAGCATTTTGGGCTATGATGTCAATCAAGCCTCGTTGGAGATGGCAAAGCAGCAGCACGTTGTGGACGAAGTTTTCGCAACAGATACGGTGGATGCCATGCTCTCCCGCTGCGACTTTGTCTATATATGCCTCTACCCTCATGCCACCGTGGATTTCTTAAAAGCCCACAAAGCAGCATTCAAAACGGGTGCCATTGTGTCAGACATCAGCGGTGTCAAAGCCCTGCTCTTCACTAATATGGAAGCTATTATCCGCCCTGATGTAGACTTCATTCCGGGCCATCCGATGGCAGGAAATGAGCGGGAAGGCTATGCTTGTTCTTCAGGAGACATCTTCAAGAGGCATAACTACATTGTCATGCCCCTGCCGCAGACCAAGCCGGAGAACCTTGAACTTTTCAAGCAGCTTGTCACTCTGCTGGGGTTTACGCGCATCGTTGAAACGGATGCCCGCGTGCACGACCACAAGATTGCCTTTACGAGCCAGCTCTGCCATGTGATTGCATCTGCCCTCGTTGACAGCGCGGAGGACACGGAAGTAACGGCTTTCGGCGGCGGCAGCTTCGAAGATCTGACGCGCATAGCCATGATAAACGCACCGCTGTGGACGGAGCTTTTTCTTGCAAACAGGGAGGAACTGCTTTCGCATATCGATTGTTTTGAGCGCTCCCTTGCCCGCCTGAAAGAGGACATTGCCGGACAGGATGCCGCTGACCTTGAGGTTTATCTGGAAGCCGTGCGGAAAAAGCGCGTCGCTATGTCTAGGATTGACAGCCGCGCGTGATGGGGTTACAATTTTAACTACGGAGTTATACGTATGGACAAGGATTTTGAGATATTGGACAAGGTTGTGGGGCGTGTGCCTGATTTTCCCAAACCCGGCGTGCTGTTTTACGACATTACGGGCATACTGCGCCACCCCGATGCGTTCAAGTACAGCATCGACCGCATGGTGGACATATATAAGGACAAACAGATAGATGCCATCGCGGCAATAGAATCGCGCGGCTTTATCTTTGCAGCCCCCTTTGCCGAACGGCGGGGCATTCCGCTTATCCTGATACGCAAGAAGGGCAAGCTTCCGGGCAAGACCTTTACCTGCAAGTACAGCCTTGAGTATACCACTGCGGAAATCGAAGTGCATGTGGCAGACATACAGCCGGGGCAGAACATCCTGCTTGTCGATGACCTCATAGCCACGGGCGGTACCTTGTGCGCGGCGAAAAACCTCATAGAGCAGGGCGGCGCACACGTGACGGATGTCTTTGGCGTTATCGGCCTGCCCTTCCTCGGCTACGAGAAGGTGCTCGAACCCATCCACGCCACCACGCTCATCAATTACAACACGGAAAAAATGGGGTGAAAATACCATCTGTCAGTAGTATTTTCCATCCCGCAACATTTTATAAGCTTTATACGAGGTATAGAATATGGCAGCTTTTTTTATCTGTTCAAAGTGCAAGAAGATTATCGAGGTAATTCAGAAGTCGGCTTGCCCCACCATTTGCTGTGGTGCCGAAATGCAGGAGCTAAAGGCAAACACCAGCGACGGTGCGCTTGAAAAGCATGTTCCCGCAGTGACGGTGGAAGGCTCCCTGGTTTCAGTACAGGTTGGCTCTGTAGAGCATCCCATGGCGGATGATCACTGGATTCAGTGGATATGGCTTGAATCAAAGGAGGGCTTACAGCGCAAGGCTTTGAAGCCCGGAGACAAGCCCGTCGTTCGTTTTGCCCTCTCAGAGGGTGACAGCCCCATCGCTGTTTACGAGTACTGCAACAAGCACGGGCTGTGGAAAAAAGAATTAAATTAGTTTAAGAAATTACAAAGCATCACTGACAAGCATCTCGAAAAAGCCGGCACAGGTGTTTTTTGAGATGCCCTTTTATTTATAACTCGTTCACAGGCTTGTATTTTTTTGAATTCTTCTCTACACTTGTAGGCGAGATATATATGAAGAAATTATGTCGTTTTTGCATATCATGGGCATTAGTGGCGCTGGCTGGCTTTCTTGCAGCCTGTAGCTTTGGAGGAGACAGCGATGGAGATGGGGGGAGCAGCGATACATCTTACAGCATCACCACAACCCAAGCAACAAGACAACTGAACCTTACTGCAAGCGATTTCAGTACAAACGCAGGAGGCGGTATCATGACCTATGAAATTCCCGCCGATGTGTCAAGCGTAACAGTAAGCGGTGTCAATACAAACAAAAATATATACCTGACAAAAACAAACCCCACGGGCATCACGTTACCCGCAAACCTCACCCAGTCGGTTGCAACGGCAAGCGGCGTAACGCTCGGCAACGCAGAACAATATTCAACGAAAAATAACGGCGTCAACTGGACAGACATTCTGATTGGACTCATCGGCATACTCTTTGGCGGCAATGTCCATCACTTTGTACCGCCAGCGAATTTCAGCAGCACCGTGCAGATTCCCGGTGCACGGATGGCAAGGTTAGCGGGAAATCCTCCAGACAGATCAAACAGCCAATTACCGCTAAACGTAGGAATAACGAAAAAAAACCTCTATGTTGACAATGATGCGAATATTTCCACCTTTGTACAGAAACCCACAACGCTGCGAGCGGTAGGCACGTACTGCAATGTCTGGGTGGTGGACGACTATTACAGCAGCTCTTCTTCGTCAAACAGCCTCAACAAAGTAGACTCTAATATCTGTACAGAGTTTGCCAAGAAGTTCGATAGTTTTTATAAGACAATAACAGGCATTTTTGGCGACGAATCAGACCTGATTTACTATTACTATAATGGAAACAGCTTTAGCACCGCAGCCATGGAAAAACTGAGCGAGACAGGCACGTTCCAAGACAATGGGAAAAAGCGGAACAAGATAAATATCGTTATCTATGATATAGGCAATGACTCAACTTCTTCCAGCGGAGGCGGTGTTGTAGGTTATTTCTATGCCAAGGATTACTACCCCAACGGAACGGATATCAGGAACATCACAGGCAGCAGCTACGGTTCTGGTGATGAAAGAATATTAAACTACTCAAATGAAGGCAAATACTTCTATATAGATTCCTATTATGCCAATACAGAAACAACGATGACTTACTCTACCCTCGCCCACGAGTTCCAGCACATGATAAACTGGAATCAGAAGACCATGCTTCAGAATCTGGAACCAAGCGCGGCTTTTAACGAAATGCTCTCCATGCTCTGCGAGGATATAATGCAGAGTACGCTTAATTTAGATAATGACGATAGCCCCATAGCACGCCTGCCGATGTTTTCCAGATGTTATATGGACTGCGGGCTTGAATACCGCGAAGACTCGTCATATTACACAATACTCTCCTATGCGGACAACTACGCTTTCGGTGCATGGCTCGTGCGGAACTATGGTGGGCGCTCTCTCGTAAGCAAACTGTCACGTAACGCGGCCGTTGACACAGCTTCTATTGAAATGGCATCGGGAACATCCATGCAGGAGCTGCTTAAACTTTTTACCTTTGCCTGCATTGACAAAAACGTATCAAAGAGTTTTAATAACAACAGCGAGGCTTTTACTGCCATAGACCTGTGGAATTTAAAGAATGAGTTATCGAAAACGTATAATCAACTGGCATCGCGTACAAATTACTATAAATTCGACGGTCCTCAGCTCCTTGGCTATGATGCAAAATATGCACTGCGTCCCTACGGTATCAACCTGCTGAAGGTGGGAACATCGAACAGCAACAGCTTTACGCTCAACTTCGGGACAACGACGGTGGCTTCGGACGAACACGTATACCTCGTGATTGACTAAGATGTCCTTAATGCACGGCGTTGCCGTGCCGATTATAAGAAAAAGGAGATTATTATGAAAAGATATATCGCAGTATGCTTTCTTTTCCTCGCAGGACTCTGTGCCCCGCTCTTTGCAAACGGCACAGGGAAGATGTTTGTCGCGGGAGACTACATCAGGCTCTACTTTGGCAATGATGACCCGTTTAAAGACGGCACGGCAAATGCCGGACTTATCAACGAGCAAAGCGACTTTGACAATAACTCCATAGAAGGCACTCTGCTTGACATGGCGCCAACGGACACGGGGCATGTCCTCCTGCTCATCAAGGACAGGAACGGAACCGACTGGCGGGTAAAAATCACCAACAATACCCCCTACTATTACTTCTGGGCAGACGAGCAGCACGGCAACAACATAAACTGGACCTACCTCTGGGTAAAGGGTACGCTTTCCTGTGACGAGGGTGAGACAGACTTTGAAGACGACTACGTGCTCTACGCCACCAACGACGGCTATTACGAATCATACAAATACAACCCCTACGAGGGCTGAAATAAAAAATCCCGCCTCTGCATGGCAGCACAGGGCGGGATTTTTCATTGCTTAGGCTTTATTCGTTTAGCCCAGGATGGAGAAGCCAAGTTCCTTGATGTCCTTTGCAAAGGTGAGCACGGTATTCTTTGAGCCTTCCATGGGGGTGGTGCCCATGCCGGGAATCTTGGCGAGCACGCTGTTCGGCACGGTGATGATGTCGCACTTGCAGCGGTCAGCCTCTACAATGTTGAACAGCTCACGGGTAGATGCCCACAGGCTCATGGTACCCGGCTTTGAGCGGCAGATTTTTGCAGTCTTCTTCATCACGGGAATCGGGTCAGTACCAGCATCAGCCAGACGTCCTGCAAAGACGGACACGATATTCCGGCTGCCGGGCTTGAATGCATCCACAGTAGCGCGCACCTGCCCCACCGTAAAGATGGCAGTGACATTCAGCTGAATGCCCTGATCTGAAAGCTTTTTAATCAGCGGTACAGTCGAGGTGCCATTCGTGAGCATAATCGGAATCTTCACAAAGACATTCTTGCCGAGGGCGCTGATAACCTTTGCCTCTTTTTCCATCGTCTCAAAGTCATCACCGAAAACTTCAAAGCTCAGCGGCAGGTCAGGGATTGCTGCCACAACTTCCTTGGCAAAAGACACATAATCCTTCACGCCAGCCTTCTTCATCAAGCTTGGATTTGTGGTAAAGCCCGTCACGTAGCCTTTTTTATATTCCGCAATCATTGCATCTTTGTCTGCACCATCGGCATACACCGCAATCTTCAACCGTTTGAATGTCATCTCATTACCCTCATAAATCATTGATATATATCAATTCGATATACTATATACATTTTAGTTCATTTTGAGCACTTGTCAATAGCATTATTGAGCAAATTGTTATTTTGTTCTATAGTATAGGTCTGTTGCAGGCACCCTGCCTTTTGCGGGAGCCGTTATCATTCAATTTACAGGATTTATATATGAAACTGACTTGTGGCATTGTAGGACTGCCAAACGTTGGCAAATCAACTATTTTCAGCGCGCTTACCAAGACACCGGCGGCAGCGGAAAATTATCCCTTCTGTACCATTGACCCGAACATCGGCGTGGTGGACCTGCCGGACGAAAGGCTTGACTTTATGGCGAGCGTGTTCCAGCCCAAAAAGAAAATTCCAGCAAGCGTTGACTTTGTGGACATCGCAGGGCTCATCAAGGGCGCAAGCAAGGGAGACGGGCTCGGCAACCAATTTCTTGCAAACATCCGTGAAACAACGGTGATTGCCCATGTGGTGCGCTGTTTTGACAATCCTGACATCATGCACGTGCGCGACGGTTCCAAGGCAGATGTACCCGTTGACCCCGAAAGCGACATTCTTACCATCAACTATGAGCTGGCACAGGCAGACCTTGACACAATCACCAAGCGGCAGGAAAAAGTGACAAAGGCAATCCGTGCCATGGGCAAAGAAGAAGAAAAAAAATTCGCCCACTACACAAGCGCCATCACCAAAATCAAACCGCTCTTGCAGGATGGACGGAGCGCCCGCCTTGCAGAGCTTACGGACGATGAAAAGGCTGCCATTTACGACTTGCACCTACTCACCGTGAAGCCACAGCTTTTCGTATGCAACATTGACGAGGATAGCATTGCAAGCGGCACGAACAAATACGTGGAAACCGTCAAAAAGATTGCCACCGAAGAAAAATCAGAGGTCATCACCATCTGCGGGAAGTTTGAGGCAGACCTCGCAGACATCAGCGATGAAAACGACCGCAAGGAGTTCATGGAAAGCGTGGGGCTCAAGGAAAGCGGGCTAACGGTGCTCGCACGGCAGGTCTATCACCTGATGGGGCTGCGTACCTTCTTTACAGGTGGTGCAGACGAATGCCGCGCTTGGACAATCCACGCGGGGGACAAGGCACCTCAGGCGGCAGGCGTCATACACACAGACTTTGAAAAGGGTTTCATCAAAGCTGAGGCATACACGGTGGACGACCTGCGCGCCTATGGCTCCGAGGCAAAAATCAAAGAAGCTGGCAAGTACCGGCAGGAAGGCAAGGAATACGTCGTTCAGGACGGCGATGTCCTGTTCTTCAAGTTCAACGTGACAAAATAGCCATCAGGGGCGGCTCATCACCGCCCTTGCAAGCTGGTCCGCACAGGATGTACCCTTATTGCCGCAAAGATTGCCGAGCAGCTTGCTGTTTATCTCCTGCGCGCTCATGCCATCGCAGAGACGACCGATTGCCTTAAGGTTGCCGTTGCAGCCACCCTCAAAGCGAATATTGGTGATTTTATCACCATCGCGGGTAAAATGAATAAACTTGGCACAGGTGCCGGTTGTCTTGTATGTAATTTCTTCCATAGCAGTAGCTACTATACCCACTTTTTAGCGAAATGTCCATTCATAAGGCAACTAGGCTAGGCGGTAACACACTTCATGCATCTTTTACGAGGAAATCTCCAAAACC
>ERZ842401.4857-NODE-4857-length-15289-cov-5.496455_pt1 | contig 15289 bp, 9 predicted proteins | sample MGYA00521270_ERZ842401 | MGnify/ENA primary metagenome ERZ842401 (study PRJEB31892, sample SAMEA3878208) | bioreactor metagenome | biome: Moose rumen | place: Sweden | collected 2011-10 | study: EMG produced TPA metagenomics assembly of the PRJEB12797 data set...
GTTTGCCATAGTGTTGATAAAAATGTATTGTTTTAAAGTTATTAACGCACAAAGATACAAAAGAGTTAGGAGCAACCCCCTAACTCTTTCTGTATTTTTACAAATGTTAGACTTTGCAGCCTATGGTTTAGAGGTTTTTAACGTCACTTCCAATCCACTTTCAGTGGCTGTTGTAAGGAGCGCAGTGTCCATCGGGCACGTTCCTGCCATTCCGCCATCGTGCGGACATCGTGTTTCGACCAGGCCGATCCGAAGTAATAGGTATAGGCTGCACCCTGATAGTTTTTCTTGATGCCAAGAGCATGGCCATCGTTGCCGCCTTGCGACTGGGCGAACAGCAACGGGCGCGTCTCGTCGACACCCTGTGGGAAGAGTGCGCCTACGAACAGTTGGCAGTTGTTGACACGGGGATTGTCGGTGGGATCGGCATAGAGCACGTAGTCTTTCTCGCAAATCTGGTTGCCTTTCTCTTCGGAATGGAGCACCACGCCGGTTGCGAAATCTACGGGTCTGGTCAGCCCTTCGTAGGCGACGGTCACCTTATTGAAATTAGAACCCTTGTCCAGTTCTATACAGCGATGCTCCACAACGGCAGTATCGCCACCCACCTTGGCAGGATGGTAGGTCAGCCGGACGGCTGTACGCAGTGGACCATTGTCGGTCACTTCGCAGCTTTTGAAACAATAGGGATACTGCAACTGTCCGTCGACCATCAAGGCTGGCGTGCCACACCCCAGCGTAGCACCCACCTTATATAGATCCATGCCGCGTCCGTGGTCGTTATGGTAGGAGTTCAACCGGTAGAGCGAGTCGCCACGCTGGCGGTTCTCTCGGCGCAGTTTCTCAACAGCAGGCATCATCACCACGTCCTCAATCCAGTAGCGCTGTTCGACAACCAGCTCAGGGGTGTTCTTCGACCAAACATCGGTGCCAAAAGAGCGCTCGCCCGTCTGCTGCAAGGCCGGACCATAGACGCGATAGGCCGTGCGGTCGTTCTCCCAGGCATAGTCGTCCTTGCGTTCCTGATAGACACGACCATAGCATACGGTAGGATAGTTCTTGGGGGTGCCCTTCTTGAAGCGGAACGTCAGCACGCCCTGCGGACGAACGCCTGCATCAAGAAGCACCTTACCCGTAGAACTAAGCTGGTAGGGAACTTCAAGACCGCCCTCGTCATAGACGATGAACTGGCGACCGCCCTGAATGCCCAGTCGGGCATAGAGCTGACGGGCATCTATCTCGATGACCTCTTGACGGAACTCGTTGCTCTCGTTGGTGACAGACACGGTCACCGTGCGGCTGTTGTCAACATAGGTGGAGGCATCGTCGAACCGCACCTTCTCGCAGGCGGCCAGCAGGAAGGCTCCTACGCCGAAGTTGGCCTGCGAGTGGGCATCGACAGTTTTCGTGGGATCGGGCTTCTCGCCAATGGGCTGGACGAAGCCCACGCTGCCATCGTCCTGCAGGGCAGTCTGGGTCAGATAGTCCCATGCCTTTGTGATGACGGGCTCGAAGGTGGCACGGTCCAACAGGCCGTGGTTCACGCCCCACAACATGCCATAGGTAAAGAAGGCGGTGCCGGAGGTTTCGGGGCCGGGAGCGTCGTCTTCGCAGAGCATGGAGCGGCTCCAATAGCCGCCAGGACGCTGCACACGGGCAACGCCCTCGGCCAACTGGCGGAAGCGCTGCTCGAAGAACGGGCGGTTCTTATAGTCCTGCGGCATGTCGGCCAGTACCTTGGCCAAGCCTGCCAGCACCCAGCCGTCGCCGCGCGCCCAGAAGCTCTTGCCGCCATTGCAGGCTGTCTTCACCTTGGGATAGATATACTTGGCATCGCGATAGTACAGCTGTTCGTCTTTGTCGTACATCAGCGCATCGGCCCACTTAAAATTGTCGTAAAGTTTATCCAGATATTTCACTTCGCCCGTTGTCTTATAGAGCTTGGTCATCACGGGCATCACCATGTAGAGCGCATCGGCCCACCACCAGAAGTCGGTCTCCTGAGAACGCACCTCGGTGTCCATCACCTCAATGGCCCGCTTAATCTTGAAAGGATCGGGATTCAGCTCATAAAGGTCAAGATAGGTCTGGAAGCAGATCTGCCAGTCACCGAAGAGCACGAAGTCGTGGCCTTCGCCGTAGGTCTTATAGCGCCATTTCGAAGGGTCTTTCCCCTGAGCGCCCATCCATTTATTGTGGCGCGCCCAGTCCTCGCTGTAGTTTTTCCAGCGTGCCACCTCCAACAGGCGATAGGCCTCCATGTTGCCAGTATGATAGGCGGCCTCGTCCCAAAACGAACGGACCTGCGGACTGTGGTGCTGCTGCCAGTAGTCGTTGACCTTGACGATCATCTCTATCGTCGACAGTTCGGGCTTGGGCTCTGGACGCTTCTTTTTCATGCGGGCATCGGCCGTTGCCGACACGAGAAACAGAGAGAGTAGTAATAGTGATAGTTTCTTCATCTTGGTAATTGGATATTGATGGTTATTTCAGATGCTCGTTGAAGAAATTCATGCACTGGCGGAACAGATGGTTGCGCGTGTTGCCACCATAGATGCTGTGGTTGCGGTTGGTATAGACCAGCTGACGGAAGTCTTTGTCGGCCTGCACCAGTGCCTCAACATATTCGGCGGTGTTCTGATAGTGCACATTATCGTCGGCCATGCCATGACAGAGCAGCAAGGCACCGCTCAGCTGAGAGGCGCGTGCTATCGGACAGACGGCATCATAGCCTGCCTCATTCTCCTTCGGAGTGCGCATGAAACGCTCGGTGTAGACGGTGTCGTAATAACGCCAGCAGGTGGGAGGGGCAATGGCCACGCCTGCGGCAAAGACTGCCCTACCCTCGCTCATGGACATCAATGTGTTCCAGCCGCCATACGACCAGCCCCACATGCCGATGTGCTTGGCATCGACAAACGACTGCCGGCCCAGCCACAGTGCGGTCTCCACCTGGTCGCGCGCTTCCAGTTCGCCTAAGCGCAGATAGGTGCATTTTTCAAATTCTGCACCACGACCACCCGTGCCACGGTTGTCAACGCACACCACGATGTAGCCCTGCTGGGCCATATACTGTTCCAGAATGCCGCCCTGACGGCTCATACCGATGTTCCAGGAATTGACCACCTCCTGCGAGCCAGGGCCCCCGTATTGATACATGATGACGGGATATTTCTTGTTGGGATTGAAATCGGCAGGCTTCACCATCCAGCCGTTCAACTCCACATTCTCTGAAGTGGTGAACGAAAAGAGTTCTTTCGTGCCTAAATCGTAGGAAGACAGTTTCTCAACCAGCTTTCTGTTGTCAACCAAAGTGGACAGCACTTTGCCGCTGGCTGCGCAAAGCGTGGTCACAGCCGGGGTCTGAAGGTCGCTCCAAGTGGAGAGGAACGACTTCAAATCCTTGGCAAAGACTGCCGTATGCCATCCGTCCTTCGGTGTCAGACAGTCGGTCTTTCCGTTCTTGTGAGACACAAAGACTTTCTGGTTCAAGGGGCCATTGGGCAGAGCGGCAAAATACAGATCGCCGGTAGCCTCATCATAGCCATACACGCTGGTGACGATGCCCTGCGTCACCGTGCGCTGCAGTTGTCCGTTCAGGGTGTAAAGATAAATACTGTTGTAACCGCTACGCTCACTGGTCAACACCAGATGCTGGTCGGTCAGCAACACATTGGCAAAAACATTCTCATTGATGTACTTGTCCACCTTGTCCTCAATCACCATCTGGCAAACCGTACTCAGCGGATTGGCCATGTAGACACGCAGACAGTCCTGATGGCGGTTCAGCGTGAACACAGCCACCTTAGAAGCGTCGCTCGTTGCCTTGATGCGCGGAATATAGCCGTCGGCATCCAGGGGGAGGGCAATCTCACGGGTCTGATGGCTCTTGATGTCGAAGCTCATCAGCTTCACCTGCGAGTTGTCTTCGCCTGCCTTCGGATATTTGTATGTGTAAGCCCCAGGATAGACGGCATTTTCCTCGCGAGCTGGATTCAATCCCTTGAACATCGGCATGGCGTATTCTTTCACTTTCGACTCATCGTAGCGCACCCATACAATCTGACGGGAGTCGGCCGTGAAGACCATCGACGAGTTGAAAGAGAACTCCTCCTCGTTCACCCAGTCGGGAATACCGTTAATCACTTCGTTCTTCTTTCCGTCTTTGGTCACCTGACTTTCAGCATTGCCATACAGCAGCTTCACCAGATAGATATTGTTGTCACGAACAAAGGCAACCTGCGTGCCGTCGGGGCTCCATACTGGTGTCTGCTGCGGTCCGCCATTACTCAGCGGCTCCAGTTTGTTGTTACCTATATTATATATATAATAAGTAGCTGCAAACGATCGGCGGTAGATGGGAGCCGTCTTCGTCTGTACAAGCAGGTTCTTGCCGTCGGGACTCATCACATAGCCTTCAACCCTGTCAATCTTCGAGCCGCGAGCCGTGGCAGCATCAAACAGGATGCCAGCCTGCTTGCCCGTACGGAACGAATATCTTACAATTTGCTTGCCATCAGCAGAAATACAAGCATACGACTCGCCGTCGGACAAGGGGGTGACAGCAGACATTTGCTCGCCACGAAATTCTCCGCGAGTGATGTCTTTCAGAACAAGTTTCTGACCAGCTGACATGGAGATGGAACTACAAAACAAAACCAGGCACATCCAGAGCCTAAATACTTTTCTAACTTCAAACATTTTTATTCAAGATGATGATTTACATGCAAATGTATACAAATTTCATGGTATCACCAAATTTTTTAATTTTTCTTTTATCACTGTCCGCTACTATAGGGAGTTCGTGCAGAGAAAAAAGCGGCTGCAATGTTTGGCGTTTCAAATCATTTGTCGTATTATTGCATAATAAAGAGAAAACTTGACTATTGATCCAAACATTCGCCTTCTCCCTCAGCTATTGGGTTGGTAAAAAGAGAAAACAACAAACTTAACTTAAAAATATTATCACTATGAAGAAGATATTATTATCGTTCGTTTTTGGTCTCTTCGGGCTGTCAGCATTAGCCCAAGTGGAACACTTGAAATTCATGGGTATCTCCTTGGATGGTTCTATATCAGATTTTCATAATGCACTAGTTGCCAAAGGCCTGACAGAGAACAAATCAAAGTCAGAACTTTATGCGCCTCGGGGGGTAAGATTTTATGACGGAATTTTCTCGCAAGAAAACAAAACGCAAATTCCGCACTGATTCAATACAAACCACACTCTGATCTGATAGAGATTCTGCTCTAATCCAATACAAATTAAACCAGAATATGACGCAAATCAGAGCGGGAAATGACGCAAACTAGAGCAGAACATGACGCTTATTGCAGCAGCGGTTGACGTTCACAACCTACGAGGTTGACTTATCTCACAGAGCAACTAAGCAGATTATGTTTTGCCGAAATTTGCATACACTGCTGTCACTATACATGCATCATGCTGATACTCAGTATATCTGGCTGTTACGGTCGTAGTGACAGCAGTGTATGCAAAATTAGGAAAAACTTTTTTCGTTATTGGGAAATATATCAAGGAGACGAAAAAGGCTCACTCCCTGACTATTGGAAGTGAGCCTCTGTATTTTAAAATTTGTCTGCTTAGATATTCTAAAAGAAGAACGGTTTAGAAGAACAGGTAGCGGTTGTCGACCACCTTGGCCTTCTCGTAGAGTTCCTGCATGAAGCGACCGGCAGCCTGCATGCTGCGCTGCTTCAGCATCTGCTCCTGACTCTTGACATCGAGCTCTGAACCTTCGCGACGCTTCTGGTCAACAACCTGGAACAGGTAAGCACCACGGTTGCCCTTCACCAACTTCTGGCTGAAGGCATCCTTAGCCGTAGCTGCAACGGCACCGCTCAAGGCAGGCTCGCTGGCTGCTGTGGTCTGAACATAGACAGGAGCAGAGAAAGTAATCTGGGGAACAGTGTCGACATGTGCGCCCAGGCCGGCTGCATCGCTGATGCTCTTGGCCGAAGCATACTTGGCTGCAATCACATCAAACTTCTTGTCGTTCATCACCTTCTGGGTCAGAGCATCCTTCAGGCTCTCCCAGTCGCGATAGCCTACAGGGTGTATCTTAGTCAGTGCAACAACCAGCAGATGATCGTTATTACCGCACTCATAGAGGGGCGACACCTCGTTCTCCTTAGAATCGAAGATCCACTTCATAGCCTCGCGAGTGCCGCGAACGCCTGCAACATTGTGCTCATAGTTGGCCATGTCGGCACGCTCCAGCACGCGGAAGCCATACTTCGGTGCGTTCTGCTCAAGAGCTTCGATGGTCTTGCTCTCGCTGACATACTGGCTGAAGTCGTTATATGCCTTCGAGTAGGTCTCCTTGGAGAAGTCGATGGTGTGCTTAACAATAGCCACGTCGTATTTCTCGACCATTGCCTTGCGAGCAGTAACCTGCAGAATCAGGTTGCCCTGAGTCAGCTCCAGATTCTTCAGCTCGCCAGCACCCAGCTGGTTGATAGCCGTGATGTAATTCTTGGAATCGGCATCGAGAACGGGAGAACTCTGATACATGGCAGAGGTCATCCACTGCTTCTCGCCGTCCTGTCCATACTTACGGGCAATAGAATCAAAGACGGCACCACCCTTCAAAGCCTGATAGATGCTGTCTGCCGTTGCACGGGCTGCCTCCAAAGAAGCACCGCCAACCTGAATCATACGATACTCAACAGAGTCGGGCATCTGACTCTTTGCCAACAGCTTCACAACATTCAGGGTATTGTCAGAACGGGTCTCGAAGGGAGCCGATGTCTCGCCAACAGCCATTGAATCGACCTTTGCGGCAATGTCAGAAGGAAGAGCGGCACGAGTAACCGAAAGACCGGCATAGGCCACCTGCGACTGAGCCTTGCGGTTCACATCGGCAGGAGCGACACCCTCTTGCAGGCTCTTCTGAGCCTCCAGCATGGTGCTCATCAAAGCCTGACGGTCGGCATCGGAAGGAAGTACCTGGAACGAAACATACTTGATATCGCGTGTCTCCACGTCCTGCTTGTACATTTCCTTCTCCTCGTTATACTTTGCCTTCAGATCGGCATCTTCAACCTTCACGTCATTATCATTGACATCTGCATAGGGGACAGAAGCCAAAATGATGCTGCTCTCCATAGTCTGATCATCATAAGATGCTTCAGCAGAAACAGGGTTCGAGAGCAGACAGCCAACCAACAGGTTCTGATACTTCATGGCCAGAGTCTGTGTGCGAAGATTCTTCTCTACATACTTCCAGTACTTGTACAGCGACTGATACTGCTCGGCCATCTGCGGGTTCTGGGTCTGAACGTTCTTGTAATCGTTCAAGAACTTTGTCAAGATGGTCACATCGAAGCGGTTGGTCTGCTGATTGACAAACGGAGTGCGAAGCAGAGTAGGATTAGTTCCTTCCATCAAGATGTTCTGCAACTCTTCGTCGGTCACAGTCAGTCCCAGCTTATCACACTCTTTTGCAATGATGGTGTTCTGAACATACTCGTTCCAAACCTGATCCTTCAGACGATTCAGTTCTTCCTCAGAGAAATTGTCACGACCTTGAGTAATCTTCAGAACTTCCTGATACTCATCGACAAGTGCCTGAAAATCCTGCACAGAGATTTTCTCACCTAACACAGAACCTACCTGCTGACGCTGCTCGTTGCTCGTTGCCTGGCAAGAGCGGAACAGCTCCTCAGCGATGAAGGCAAACAGGGCCAGACCAATCACCAATACCAGTGTGGGGCCCCAGCTTCTAATTTTTCCAATTGCTGCCATTTGTTGCTTTTATTTTTTGTTTTTAATTCTTAAATTTCAAATTCAGCCGACAAAATTACTAATTAAATGTGAATTAACTGCATTTTTCTTCAAAAAAATACCTTAATCACTGACTTTTAACCGTACAAGTTCAATTTTTGTTGCCGTATTTTTCACTATTTTGAACTCAAAAGAGCCAATTTTTACAACTTCGTTGAGTTTGGGGAAACTCTGATATTCATGCAGAATCAATCCGCCAACCGTCATGTACTCGTCGCTCTCAGGCAAGTCAAGGTCGAACAGTTCATTGACTTTTTCTATTTCAAGACGGGCAGACAACAGATACTCGCCACTGTCCAGCTTCTTTGCAACATAATTCGTTGAGTCGTGCTCATCTTCAATATCACCGAAAATCTCCTCCACGATATCTTCAAGGGCAACGAGTCCGCTCGTTCCGCCGAACTCGTCGACAACGACACCAAGCGACTTCTTCTGCGACAGGAACATCTGCATCATCTTGCTGGCGGCCATGGTTTCAGGCACAAAAATCATGGTGCGCAGGTTCTTTGTCCAGTCTTTTGGATTACGGAACATTTCCGACGAGTGAATGTAGCCCACAACATGATCGATATCTTCGTGATAGACCACTATCTTAGAGTGTCCGCTTTCGATGAAACGCTGTTTCAACTGCTCTATATCGCAAGTATCCTCCACTGCGTCGATCTCGGTTCTGGGAATCATGCAGTCGCGCACTTTCGTATCGCTGAAGTCAAGCGCATTCTGGAAAATGCGGACTTCTTCTTCAATATCGTCGTCATCTTCCGCATTATCTATGCTCGACTGAACAAGGTAGTCCAAATCCACTCTGGTAAACTCCTTGTCGTCGGCCTCCTTGCCGACCCTTACCCCAACAAGCCGCAACATTCCTTTGGAAAGAAGTGCTGCAAAACGCGATATGGGATAAAGAACAACATAGCAGAGCCATGCCGGCAGCGCAAAGATGGTCAGCATGGTGTTAGGATTGCTTTTGAACAAGGTCTTGGGAAGAAACTCGCCGGTAAACAGCACGACCAATGTGGAGAGGAGGGTATCGGCTGTGACACGTGCCCCATCGACAAGACCGGAGAACAACGTGGCATCAAAAATCTGAGCAAACAATATGCCGTAGACAACCAGCGAGATATTGTTGCCGACCAGCATCGTTGACACAAAATTATTAGGATGCTGATAGAACAAATCGATGGCACGCTGTGACAGTCCGTTCTTCTCACGATCCATCTCCGCCCTCAAGCGATTGCTGGACACAAATGCAATCTCCATGCCCGAAAAGAAGGCAGAGAAAAGCATTGAAATGAGAAGTCCTATGATGGAAGCTGTCATGTTAAATCTGATTAGTACTATTTCGAAGCGGCATGTCTTCTGAAAACCGGACGGACGACAGGTGGCGTAGCAGTCGTATCTTGAGATTCAGCTGTCGCATTCTCATTGGCATGATTGCCATCAATATCTTCACTCACGAAAGAGCCTTTCGAATTTGTGACGGTATAGTGGGTCATGTTTTCATCACTGCGGAAATAGGTTCCTTCCAAAGTACGCTCTGGAGTCACCAGACGTGAATATGCATAGGAATAGATTTCATGCCTCATACCATCCCAATACAACTCGTCACTATTGTAAATCAAACCGTCAATCGTACGCACATTCACCCTTCCACGCAGTTTCCACAGACGCTGCTGATCGTAATACCATGCCGTATCGGCCTGAACATAGGCTTGAACATGAAATTTCTCATCGAACTGTTCGAAGAACACACCTTTCATGAATTCCCAACGAGATGGCTGACGTGCCGAGTTGACCTCCCATCGCTCTGTAACAATTCGATATTTGATAACGCCCGAGTCGCTCACCAGTGTGTTTACGCCATAAGAGGTCATCATTGCCACCGAGTCTTCAGGATTGACTGCAGGTGCCAAATGTTCATGAACCTCGCTGCATGCCATAAACAAAGGAAGGGCAAGCATCATGCCCACCCAAGTAAACGGTATTGAGAGAAATCGGAAGTCAGACACTGCCATTAATTAATTTTCCACTTGGCGAACCATCGCTCATTAAACGTGAGGCCTAAGTTGATGCGAAACGTATTCTCCGTAATCATGCCTGTAGCAGCAGTACGCACCCATTGGGCACTTACATTCAACATCGAGCGGTTGTTGTATGAGTTTTGCAAAGGAATGCCGAAGCCTGCTGACACGCTGATATCTTTGGGCCCCTCCTTGCCACCTATATTATAATAAGGTGTAGAAAATCCGCCGCCAAGTTTGTAATGCACCCTCTTCAACAACTTCCGCGCTAAAGGATCGGGCACAAAATCTGCACCGACATTTACCTGATAGCGATTTTTCAGAATATTACTCTGCATGGCATACTTACCATCAGTTCCTATGCCAGGGAAGTCCAGGCTGCCCCAATTCTGCATCACGAAATCCGCATCGACAACCAGATTCATTCCATGTCTCCATGCAACGCCCAGTCCGTATGTCATCGGCAGAGAAAGGCCGTTGCTGATAGTATCACTGGTTGTTACAGAATTACTAACGTTGATCAAACTATGAACAGGATTGGCACCCAGTTTATGGCCAATACCCACCGTTGCGCCGACAGTCAGTGCATCCAGCTTGCTAAGACTGGTCTGCCACTGCACGCCGAAGTCCAACTTATAGCTATTCACCGTCACTGAATAAGTGCGCGCAAGCGAATTGATATAGGTCGTACTACTACTTGTCACGCTTTTATCCATGGAGCCCCATATATAGCCAAAATTCATGCCCACAGACAATTCGTCGAGGACTTGCCATCCTGCACCCAGAAAGACTTCATGCAGGCCACCGCTACCCTCATGAGTCTCAGTCATGACTCCATTTGTTTTGTCAAGATAGGTAGCAGCAACATATTTATAACCGATATTCGAATAAGGAAGCAATCCGAAGGCCATACCTATATTGCGGCGCAGGCGAAATGCACCAACCACATAGTCAAAACTAGCATTCTTGGTGTTCAGGCTTTTCGTTACGCCACTAACCGTTTCCTTGTAATTCGTAAGTGAACCGGAAACACCCATATCGAAGATCATCGTCAACGAGTCGACACAAGCGTATGACGCAGGATTCAGCGTATTCACAATATTTCCTTGTCGCAAGCCGATACCCGCACCATTCATACCGCGGCTAAAGCCCTGCGATTGGTCGGCCAGGCATCCGATTCCATGCTGGCTATAGGGAGAACTTAAACTGGTTTGGCCATAGGCGCTCACAATAAGTCCCAAAGCCAAAACGCCACAAAAGATTCTTTTGCTCATTATATGATTTTTTATCAGCGTGCAAAATTATTAAAAAAAATCGAACTAATCGCACTGAAAGTGGAAAATATAGATTAATTTTGCATCGTGAAACAATTAGAAATCTTTTTTAGGACATTTTGGCTGACATTTTGTGCCTTATTTACTACCAGCATCGCCACAGCAGCTGACGACGACTCTTACAAGACCGACAGTGTGGAAATCGGTCTGATTACGTGTACACCCCACGAAGAGATATACAGCTTATACGGCCATACGGCCCTTAGATACCACAATCTTCGGACAGGACAAGATCTTGTTTTCAACTGGGGGGTCTTTAATTTCAATGCGCCCCACTTTGTGGCACGATTTGTACTCGGCAAGACCGACTACGAATTAGGCATTGTTCCCTTTAAGCCTTTCTGCGACTACTACAAGAGCTGGGGCAGTGCTGTCTACGAACAAGTACTGAACCTAACCGACGTAGAGAAAGACCGCATCGCCCTTGCACTGTCACTCAATCTTCGTCCTGAGAACCGTGTCTATCGCTACAACTTCTTCTACGACAATTGCTCTACTCGCCCACGCGACATTATCATCCGCAACTTAGACGGAACCGTCACACCGAATTTAAACGAGGACACTAAGCCCAGCTACAGGGAAATGATTCACCAACTTACCGGTCATCATCCTTGGGCCACCTTCGGCAATGACTTACTGCTAGGATTCAAGGCCGATAGCAAAACAGATTCCCACCAACAAGAGTTCTTGCCGATGAACCTGATGCATAACATTGACCATGCACAGGTATATGCCAACGGGGAATACAAGTCGTTGGTTAAGGAGAGGCGCACTCTGGTCAAGCCCGGCATACAAGCCATTGAGGAAGGATTCCCACTCTCCCCTACTCTCTGTGCCTTATTCCTTCTGTCTGTCACGTTATTCATAACAGCTCTTGAATGGAAAAAGAAGCAGTGCATGATCTGGGTTGACATTCTTTTCATGCTTTCCACAGGAATCATCGGGTGTCTGCTGTTCATCATGTTTTTTTCCGAACACCCCACTACGAGTACCAACTTGCAGATTTTACTCTTTAACCCTCTTTCACTTGCTTTCATACCAGTTGTTGCCAAACGAAAGGGCACCCATTATTGGCAAGTGCTTCTAATCAGTATTTTGCTGTTCTTCTTAGGAGGGTTCTTGCAGGATTATGCCGAGGGAACAGAAATCGTGGCATTATGTTTGCTGTTACGTTATTGGATTCACAAGAAAAATGACAAATAAGTATCTCTACATCACCCTTCTTGCCGTCCTGGGATTCAAGGCAGAAACATCTGCACAGGAATTGCGCAACGCACCTCAATTGGTAGTCAGCATCACTATCGACCAGCTAAACAGCGACTACCTGGAGGCATTTCTTCCGCTCTATTCCGACAATGGGTTCAGGCTTCTCCTCAGCCAAGGTACTGTCTATACAAATGCATCTTATCCTTTCTCGCCCATCGACCGAGCATCAGCAATGGCCGCTTTGGCTTCTGGAGTTACACCTTATTATAATAAAATAACTGGCGAGCGCTGGCTGAACCGCGAGACACTGCGTCCCGTTTATTGTGTCGATGACAGTAAACATCCAGGACTCAACACAAAAGAAGCTACCTCCCCCAAACAACTTTGCACTTCCACACTTGGCGACGAGCTGAAAGTGAGCACTGCCGGACGCGGCATTGTCTATGCCATAGCGCCTTTCCGCGATGCAGCCGTACTCTCCGCCGGTCATGCTGCCGATGGGGCTTTCTGGCTGGATGACATCAGCGGCAACTGGTGTTCTTCACAATATTATTTTAGCACTTTCCCTGCATGGGCCAACGCTTACAACACCTTGCAGGCTCCCAGCCGTAAAATTCAGGACATCACGTGGCAACCTGTCAACGACTTGGTCGGCAATTTCAGCTACTTCATGCAGACTGGCCCCCAACAGCCGTTCAAACATGCCTTCAAAGGAGACCGCCGTTACCAAGAATACAAACTCAGTGCCTTGGTCAATGAAGATGTCACCCAAATGGCACAACAATGCGTGGCAAGCTGCGGCATGGGCAACGACCGCGTGACCGACCTGTTGAGCCTGACCTACTATGCCGGTACCTATAATCACCTGACAGTGACAGAATGTCAGATGGAGCTGCAGGACACCTACGTCCGAATTGACCATGAAATCGGCAAGCTCATCAAGTATTTTGAAGAACGCATAGGAAAGGGGAAAGTTTTATACATACTGACCAGTACCGGCTACGGAAACGAAGAAGTGGCCGACTACCAGAAGTACCGCATTCCTTCAGGGACTTTCTATTTGAGCCGTACCGCCAACCTGCTGAACATGTACTTTGGGGCTATCTGGGGACAAGGAAAATATGTGGAAGCCTATTTCCGCAATCAGATATACCTGAATCACCAGCTGTTAGAGACAAAGAAAATCAGCCTTGCTGAAGCAACCAGTCGTGCCCAGGAATTTCTGGCTATGATGTCTGGTGTACGCAATGTGTACACATCGCTTCAGCTGATAACCGATAACAACGAACATCTACGGAAGATCAGAAATGGATTCAATGCCGAACTATGCGGTGATCTGGTCATTGAGACTGCACCCGGATGGAAATTATTGAACGAGGACACGCAGGAAAACGAAATTTCACGTGCTTCCTTCATCCCATTCCCTATCATCTTCTATGGAGCCGGCACAAAGGCTGAGCAAATAGTCACCCCTGTCACCACCGACCGTATTGCACCAACCATTTCCAAAGCAATACGCATCAGGGCTCCGAATGCCTGTTCTGTAGCCCCTCTATTTTAAACTGTGCTTAGTTATTGTTAAATTAATGGGGCTTTTATGCTCATTTGTGTAAAAAAAGCACTAACTTTGCACGCAATTTCATCATCAACAAGAACAAAACATATATAAGATAATGAATTTCAATAAGATTCTAAAAGCTTTGTTCGGTGACAAATCGTCACGCGACATGAAGCTCATTCAGCCCTTTGTAGAGAAAGTAAAGGCCGCATATCCTGAAATCACGAAGTTGAGCAACGACAATTTGCGCAAGCGTACACAGGAAATTCGCCAGCAAGTACAGGCTGCAGCCAAACAACAGAAAAATGAAATTGAAAGGCTGAAGGCAACCATCGAGTCAACACCTCTGGACGAACGTGCCGACATCTTTGCCAAGATTGACAAACTGGAGAAAGATGCCCTCGAAGTCTACGAGCAGGCCCTCAACGAGGTGATGCCCGAAGTGTTTGCCATCGTTAAGGACACTGCCCGCCGTTTTGCCGAGAACGAAGAGACAATTGTTACGGCAAACGACTTCGACCGCGAGTTGGCTGGCGACCCCCGCAAGGACTTTATCACCATTGATGGCGACAAGGCCATCTATCACAACCACTGGACTGCAGGTGGCAATGACTTGAAGTGGGAAATGGTTCATTACGATGTACAGCTCTTTGGCGGCACGGTGCTCCATCAAGGCAAGATTGCTGAAATGGCCACAGGTGAAGGTAAGACGCTGGTTGCCACCCTCCCTGTATTCCTAAACGCCTTGACAGGCAACGGCGTACATGTGGTGACCGTGAACGACTATCTGGCCAAACGTGACTCTGAGTGGATGGGACCGCTCTATATGTTCCACGGCCTCAGCGTCGACTGTATCGACAAGCACCAGCCAAACTCTGAAGCACGTCGCCGTGCTTATATGGCCGACATTACTTTCGGTACCAACAACGAGTTCGGTTTCGACTACCTGCGCGATAACATGGCTATCTCGCCTGCCGACTTAGTGCAGCGCGCCCATAACTACGCCATCGTCGACGAGGTCGACTCTGTGCTTATCGACGATGCCCGTACACCACTTATTATTAGTGGCCCTGTACCTAAGGGCGATGTTCAGATGTTCGAAGAGTATCAGCCATTGGTGGAACGTCTTGTTGCTGTTCAGCGCCAACTGGCCACTCAATACTTGGCTGATGCCAAGCAAAAGATTACTGAAGGACAGCGCCTCACCGACAGCGGTGACAAGAAAGCCGGTCAGGAGCTGCTCGATGAAGGTTTCCTGGCTCTCTACCGTTCTCACAAGGCTCTTCCAAAGAACAAGCCCCTCATCAAATATCTGTCAGATCGGAAGAGCACACGTCTGAACTCCAGTCACGGCTACATCTCG
>ERZ842401.4859-NODE-4859-length-15284-cov-46.467069_pt1 | contig 15284 bp, 8 predicted proteins | sample MGYA00521270_ERZ842401 | MGnify/ENA primary metagenome ERZ842401 (study PRJEB31892, sample SAMEA3878208) | bioreactor metagenome | biome: Moose rumen | place: Sweden | collected 2011-10 | study: EMG produced TPA metagenomics assembly of the PRJEB12797 data set...
GCTAAAAAAAGTTATACAGAAATATTTTCACCCCATCTCTGTACAAGAGACACGGTTATAGAATGTTAGAAAAATAGAGAAATAAATAACTTTTTTATTAATTAATTAAACAATTCGTATGAACAAAACAAAGTTTTTAAGTTCGCTGCTCGTTGTTGCTCTTGTAGCTACAGCGAGTGTGTTCACGTCTTGTAAGGATTATGATGACGACATCAAGGGTCTCCAGACTCAGATTGATGCTCTGAATCCTCTGCTCTCATTACAGGATCAGTGGAAAAACGGCATTGTTATTACCAATGTCACCCAGAGCGGCAAAGACGTTATCATTACGACAAGTGATGGTAAGACACTGACCGTAAAGGGTGGTGAAGATGGCAATGACGCCGATGTATGGACAATCGGTACCGACGGTTACTGGTACAAGAACAACGTTAAACAGGACTACAAGGCTGTAGGTGAGGATGGCAATGACGCCGATGTATGGACAATCGGTACCGACGGTTACTGGTACAAGAACAACGTTAAACAGGACTACAAGGCTGTAGGTGAGGATGGTGCTCCGGGTACTCCTGGTACTCCTGGTACACCGGGTACACCGGGTACTCCTGGTACTCCTGGTGCTAAGGGTAACTATTGGGTTCCCGAAGCAGATGGCTACTTCTATGAGTACGATGGTGCTACCAACCAGAAGATTACTCCTGCCGTACAGGGTGTGAAGTGGCAGGTAGAGAATTCAGGTACAACACCTGCTACGTCTACTATTTCTGCCGTTCAGGGCAAGAAGGGCGTATACTTCAGTGGTGTTGAGGGTATTTCAGGCACGTTGTACATTCCTACCGTTGCTCCTCTGACCAGCCTGGTATTCATTCCCCAGACCTACTACTGGGGTATTGAGGCTGCCAAGATTGTCCGCATCACTCCGAAGTGGTATCTTGGTTCTAAGGAGACCGGCTCTAACTGGAAGGACTTGACTGGCTCATACATTGATGACGACCAGAAGTGCGAAGAGGTTATCGGTGTCCAGAACGGCAAGCCCGAGAATGCAAAGGAGAATGTTGTTGATTATACAGCTACTAACAAGAATCTGACAGACCATACTCGTTATGCTCAGAGCACTGGCACCATTACCATCATGCTCGATGCTCAGGCTCAGTATCACTGGAATCCTACAGCAGCATATTATGATGACAATACCGAAGCTAATGTAATCAGTGCTAATAAGGACTTTACCCGTGGTAATGGCAACGCTGTCGTTTCTTTGCTGGGTGCTAAAGATAACAAGAACGGTGAGTGGACTGTTGCTGACGGCATTCTGACTGTTCCCTTGAAGGTTACCGGTACTGTAGGTACTGTTACAACTGACGGAACTAACTTCGCCAGCAATCCTGGTGTTACTACATTCGCTACACAGATTGCTTACGAGGATACCACTGTTACATCAGACTATGCAGCTATTGTTCAGCAGACAGTTAGCAACCTGCGCCTTTCTCATGTAAAGAAGGTGGCTGATGCCGATGCAACTTCTCCTGACGAGGACTTCATTGAGACCAAGCTGTTCAACACACACTGCGGACAGTGCGACCTGACCGAGAACTATGGTCATGCCATGCACCTTCTCGCTACTGTAGGTGAGGCTAAGGATTTTGTAAAGAATACCAATCGTATTAACGAAACTATCAAGGGTGAGGGTCAGGATCTTATCCAGTATAATAAGGATCTGGATCTGACAGCTCTGATTGAGACTCACTATACTGATGCATCTGGCAACCACGCAGAGTTTATTGCCGATTTCGGCCAGAAGCTCTTCGACAAGAAGTTCAAGTATGTCTTCGAGTTGACAGACTTCCGTTATGAAGATGCTACCGCCACCAACGAGTCTGCTCACGCAGCTATCTATGTTGGTGAGGATGGTCACTACTATCTGCACCCGCAGGATCCCGTTGCCGGTGGTCTGGTTGGTAAGCCTTACAGTGCAAGCAATGTTGCAACAGAGGTTGTTGTAAACCGTGTTCCTCTGGTTCGCGTATCTCTCGTTGCTATTGATGGAGACAAGGTAGTTGACTATGGCTATCTGCCCATCCGTATTGTGAAGGAGAAGTCTGAGGCTAAGCCCAAGCCCTTCATCACTGCTGAATATACTTCTGAGAAGGATGCCAAGGTTGTTCAGTACAACAACTGCTGGAGTGGCGATGTCAATGACATTGAGGCATATCAGACCAACTGGCGTCAGACTGAGGAGGATATTCTGGGTCATGAGAAGATTAAGGAGATTCTTGAGCGCTCTATGACGCATGAGGAGTTTGTTGAGCATTACAGTGCAGAGCCCGTAGTTGCAGGCAATTTCGCTGACTTGGTTCAGTACTATCAGGCTAAGGATGCCGCAGGCAACACCATCTACAAGAAGGTTGACAATCTGACTCTTGCAACTTCTGCTGTTGGTACAATTGCTTATCAGCAGGATCCTGCACTCGGTGTATCTACTAATACCCTTAAGTGGAGCATTGACAAGGCTGAGATTAAGGAGCTTGCTACTGCTACTCCCGCTATTACAAGTGTAACCCGTGCTATCAAGCTCGTTTCTGACGATCCTATTAACTATCCTGACATCTATGTCGTATTCACCTCTGGTACGATTTCTATCGAGAACAAGACTGTTACGGCTAATATGCATGTCACAGAGAATAGAATTGCTGAGTACTGGTACACCTTTGGTAACGCTCCTTTCCAGAAGGGTACTGCCGAGGTTCACACCAACGTACTGACTCCTGAGGAAACCAACGGTGCTGTTTCTCCTTGGAAGCCCTCTACCTTCGAGACTGTATTCCAGAACGTGTTCTTGAAGAACTTCGAGAACAACACTCCTGCTGCTTGGATTACCTTTACAGGTGCTCCTTCAGATGCTAACCAGCCCTTTAAGATTGCTAACATCAAGCTCGCTCTCGTCTTTGATGCAAGTAATGTGGGCAAGATTTACAAAGGTTACCTGGGTTCTGGTGAAGCTCGCAGCTTCAAGATGAAGCTTTCTGCTGACAAGAAGACCCTCACCGCTACTCTGCTCACTGCCTCTGGCGCTGAGACAGGTGCTGCTCAGAATGTAGCCATTATTGACGATGGCGGTTGGGATGGTACCAATGCAACCTACGCTAACCTCCAGAGTGCTAAGATTTCTCTGCAGGAGACCGAATATGCCAAGGCTCTGCTGAACTATGTGGATCACACAAAGATTGGTGCTACAGATGTACTGAATGCCACTGTTGCTTTCATCCCCACCACTCAGGAGGGTACTGACAAGCAGGTTATTGCTAACGGTGCAATCAAGTCGGCAGTTAAGTATGATGACAATGGCGTAACGAAGTACTGCCCGCTTGCAGTTTCTGACTACAAGTTCGACGTTCGCTTCCTCCGCCCGATTTCTCTGGATCCTGCAAAGGGTACTACCATTGAGGATGCTACCAGCAGCGTTGACAAGGCTCAGGTGATCAAGATTGCCGATCTGATTGGTGGCTACATCGACTACCGTGGTGCTTGGAAGACTGGTGCTATCCACGGAGGAACAGATGCTCTTGACTATGAGGAGTACTACTCTCCCGCAGGTGTTACCGAATTTACTATCCAGGTACTTGATCAGGATGGTAACCCGCTGTCAGTTGGCGATTACCTCAGTAAGAATGAGAATGTTAAGACTAACCTGAATCAGGCAAATGCTACAACATTCGTTCCTCTGAAGGATGTGTCTTCATACCTTGACTTCAAGGTAACTGCTGCTGACGAGATTACTTACCTCAACAACGGTTCTACCGTTCAGGAGTTCCAGGTTCAGATTCCTGTTGCTGTTACTTACTACTGGGGTACTTATCACGATTGGGTAACCATCACTGTTAAGAGGACTCAGCAGAATGCTCCTCGTCTGTAATTGGATATCTTGAATACAGACATAACCCAAGGGGGGAGGGTTTATTCCTCCCCCTTTTTAACTAAAAAGAAACATCAAATATTTACTGATGAAACATATCTGCTTTATCATGACATTGACGGCCCTAATGCTGTCCCTCACCAGTTGTAAAAGTGACAAGAAGACTGGCCAGTTGAATGAGAAGGGACTGCCCGTCTATGTGTTCGACAATGAAGACTCTGTTGCCGTCCGTGCCTTGGCCGATGAATATGTCCAGTACTTTAAGTCGAAAGACTTTGAGGCCTGCGCCGATATGCTTTACACTGTCAAGCACGACTCTGTGCATCCCCTGACCGCTGAGCAGCGCAAGGGCTATACCACAGCCATGGGCATGCTGCCTTTCCGTGACCTTGCTATCAAGGAGCAGAAGCTGCTAAGCGACAAGGACAATGAGGTACGCATAGCCCTGCTGATGTCGCCTGATGGCGACTTGGAGAACGACAAGGGTACCATTAGCTTCGTGCTGAACCCCGTCTACATTGGCGAGAAGTGGTATCTTACTCTTCGCGACCAGTATGCTGAAGGTGTAGGTCTTTATCATTAATTCTTTAGTATCGATATTGGGAAGGAATCTAAATATGAAAGTTCATACATTATTGATATTGTTTTCAGCTATTATTTTGCTGTCTGGCTGTCAGCAGTCGAAAAGCAGCCAGCCTTCAGTGACCGTCACTGCTGAAGAGCCCCCCTCTGAACACTATGCAAAACTGGTTGTCAGTCCAACGATAGACCTGGGTGTATTTGAGGGTGATAACATGAGGAAAACTGCTACGTTGCTGCTCACTAATATGGGCACCGACACACTACATATATTGGGTGCTCAACCAGAATGTGATTGCACGACACTTCAGGTTTTAGACAGTACAATCTCTCCGCACAGCAATGGCCGTTTGGAGGTGACGCTTGACCTGACAGGCTATCCAAATGATACTATCTATAAAGAAGTGGCCATTATATCAAATGACATTCAGGAACATGTAAAACGTTTCAACCTGAAAGGGTTGGTAAAATAAAACAGTGGCATTGCCAATGAGAAGTCATATAAAATCACTCTTTTTGCTTCTGCTGACGACTTGTTCTTTGTCGTCAGCAGCAGCCGTCAAGAGCCTTGCTCTGGTGATTTACGAAAAAGGGAATACAAGTCCAGTGTTTGAGTGTTGGCTGACCGACAAGCCCGCTGTGACTTTTGAAAACGGTAACCTGAAGGCAACCTCTCCGACGGATAGTTATGTGTTGGAGTTTACAAATGTTTCCAACATAGCTTTTGAAGAAAAGGAGGAGATTATTACCGACGTAGAGGAGGAGCTGGCCGAGGAACTGAGTCCTGCAACCTTGCGTCTGCTGTTCCTGAACGGCGAGACTGTTGTCATTGACGGTGTTAAGGACCACGACACGGCACGTCTATACGCTATTGACGGACGTGCTTTTGCCACCGATGTTATGCGCAGTGGCAACCGCTTGACTTTTTATCTTAACAGCCTGCCTCAGGGCATCTACGTCATTCGCGTAGGAAACCAATCATTTAAAATATACAAGAAGTTATGAAGAAGCTATTCCTATTATCCACTATATTGCTGAATGCCATAGTTGTATTAGCACAGACTGTCTCACCAGAAATGGAGATGAAGATTACGGTTAATGGTACAGTAGAGGCAAAGACATCAGATGGTCAGTCCATTAACTTGACAGGTGTACTGACACTTCCAGCCAATGCTTTTGAGACTATTGTTTTTGATTATAAACCCATTGAAGGTCTTGAGGCTATTCAATTGATTGATGGTTCAACTATCAAATGGGCAAATATAAATTACGGTGCATCACAACCTAATGAGGCAGGAAAATTGTTGCTTTGGAATTCAGATGATATTGTATATAATGATTGGGGAAAGCCGCGAAATGACAAATGGCGCACACCCACCATTGACGAAATAGAGGATTTGCGTCAGAAATGTAAATGGGAATGGGCGAAACTAAATGGCATTGATGGCTTTTGGGTTATTAATAAGACCGATGCAGATAATTCTACCATCCCATTTGAAGATAAGAGAAAAATATTCCTGCCTGTGACTGGTTACAAAGAAAATGGATTCGATGAGACTAATAGTCTATCAAGAGGTTACTATTGGAGCTCATCATTATATCCCAATGACCATTCAAAAGCCTATGCTTTGCTCTTAGACTACGAGCAGAACAATAACCGTGGAATCAAAGAGGAGAGGAGCATAGCTGACTACTTATATGCCATTCGCCCTGTCTGGGGTGATCCGGCTATTTCGGCTACGGTAACCACGGGGGCTGCTCAACCAAGCTTTAATACTGCAACTATTCCGGTGACCGTTACGTCGGATGACAATATTGAGGTGGAGAGCTTTGGTGTCTACTATTCTACCAGTGAAGACATGTCTGGCCAGAAGACCGCCACAGGGTCTGGTACTCTTACTAAGGGAAGTGCTAAGAATGTAGACTTGACTGGTCTTACTGATGGTGGTACGACATATTACTATCAGGCCTTTGTTAGGCTAACGGCGGTTAGTACACCTTTTGTGGGAGAAAAGAAGTCTTTCACAACAAATACTAAGAGTCTATCTATTTCCTCCGTTATACCTTCTGATCTGACAGCCACTTCCGTCAATTTGGCCGTTACCATCACGGGTGATGCGTTAGGAGAAGTAAGCTATGGAGCCTATTACGCTACCAGCGAAGCTGACTTGGCTGATGCCGGGAAGCGTAAGGAGACGAAAGGAGCAGAGACCCTGTCAGGCAGTGCAGTGACCCTGAGTTTGACAGACCTTACGGCAGAGACAACTTATTATTATCAGGTATATGCACAGCGCGGAAACGAAACACCTAAGACAGAAACAGGAGAGTTTACGACTCTGAAGCAGGTTGATCCCAATGCACCTCAACCTGTATCCCTGGGGCTAAGCGTACAGTGGGCCGACAGGAACATCGGAGCAAAGAAACCTTCCGACTATGGTGGTTCCTATGGTTTCGGCGATGCTGACGGTACAGAGATGCGGACAAATGGCGGCTACTATGCATCAGGCAAGAACTTTACCTCAATAGGCGGTGATGAAAACTACGATATTGCCACCAAACAGTTAGGCGAACATTGGCGTTTGCCGACCTGCAAGGAAATAGAGGAGCTGTCTAAATGTAAGATTGCCTGGGATACTGAGGACGGTGTTAATGGCTGGAGGGTGACGAGTAATAATGGTAACTCCATCTTCATTCCCTGTGCCGGCACATGGACCAAGACACAGGATGAGAACGGTAATGAAATTTACAACCAACGCAAAGAGCGTGCCTATATCTGGTCAGACAGTGCTACAACGAGTTCCGATGCCATCTATTACCGTATCGAGACGACCCCGGCCGCAGGCACCTTGAACCGCTATATTGGTTTAAGTATCCGTCCTGTCTATGATGACGGAACAGGCCAGAAGCCTGTTGATGTTGACCCGTCAAAAGACCTGACCAACGAGATAGCGGCAGGCTCCGACCCGGACGGCGAGGGCGGTCTGATTCCACAAGCCGGTATTGATATGGGAACCCCTGGCATCAAGTGGGCACGCTGGAACGTGGGTGTCAAGAATAAGACAGGTGAGTTAGGGCACTACTATGCATGGGGCGAGAAGGCCCGGAAAGAGACCTACAGCAATGACACTTACACAGTGAACTTCAAGGATATGATGTCCAGAGAACTGAATCATGTGCTACCCGACAGTGCCGATGTTGCCAAGGAACTCTGGGGCGGCAAGTGGCGTATGCCAAAGTCAAGTGAGATATTCTCTCTCATAGAGGCTTGCGACTTTGAGTGGACTACGGACGGTGGTCTTGAGGGGTATAAGCTGACCAGCAAGACTACGGGCAATACCCTATTCCTGCCTGCCGGAGGATACAAACGTGATAATACCACCTATGTGGAAGGCATTCGTGGCTGCTATTGGAGCGCTTCAGCCTACAATTCCGGTAACGATGAGAAGAAACGCATCTATGCCACCTATCTTAACTTCACTTCATCAGGTGCTCCGACCAATACAGATGCCATTGAGCGTTACTATGGTATGCTGATTCGCCCTGTCATAGACGATTAGACAATTATTTACTAAGTCATAATAAGGTTTGTACAATGAAAAAGAAAAAGTTATTTTGGCTACTGACATGTCTGTTGCTGCTGGCATCATGCGGAAAAGGAGGTGATGACCCCACTACAATAGTGACACCTTCGCCTACTCCTACACCGTCCAATCCAACTACACCGTCTGGTGGCGGGAAGGATTTAGTAACTTTCACCCCGTCGCTGAATAGCATCACCCGTGCTACAGAGACTGCTTTTGAGCAGGGAGACCGCATCAGTGTCTATGCCATGAAGGCTGCTACCGGCGACACTCGGGCCATTATAGCCGACAACGGCAACTATGCCAACAACGTGTTGTACAGCTATGCCAATGGCAAATTCACATCAAATAGTGCCATTGAGCTTCCGGAGTCGGCTAAACTGTTTTATGTAGCTGTGTACCCCTATTCCTCACAGGTGACCAACCGTTTTGACTTTGCAGTCGACACCAACCAGTCGACGGCTGCAGCTTTTACGGGCAGTGATTTGTGTACGGCCAGCACCGATGCTACCGATGCCAAGGAGGTACCCTTGAAGTTTGACCACCGTCTGACAGAGCTAATCATTAATCTGACAGGTGACGGCTGGACCAGTAGCAACATTACGGTTAGGGTAGTCAATGTGTTGACCCATGCTGACGTAAATCTAAACGACTTGTCGTTCACTGCCACTGGCAGTCGAGCTGACGTGGTGTGTGCTCCTAACGGCACCAATAGCTACAAGGCCATTTTGCCTCCCCAGACCATTGCTTCAGGCAACACTATGCTTGTTGTGAATATGAACGGTACTGATTATCCGCTTGCGACACAGAACAACCTTGAATTCCGTTCAGGCAAGAAGTATGAATATACCTTAAACATGAATCAGAACAATGAGATTGTAGAGTTTACCGGTGATATCAATCCGTGGCAGATAGACGAACGCATTAACAGCGTTATCCCTGAGGACATTCAGAAAAAGATGGAACCCTACATTCCCATCTATCGAGGCAATACACCACCTAACATCGAGGGAACAGTATATGTAGATCCGTTTACGGCCGTCTACTGCGAAGACTATCCCGACAATGGCGGTTATGCACCAGGAAGACAAGTGAACAGCGAGTACATCCGTTTCTCCAATCAGAACATGGTATATAACACGTTGGATATTGACACCCGATCAGTGGCAGGGACTGAAACACAGACTGGCTCAGGAGCCTTTATTAGTGGTAGTGGTAACAACTTTACCGCCTACTTCAATACGGTTGGGCAGTCATCGGGCATCTATACACGTACTGCATTGCTTATCTCGGGCACCAAGACCTCTTCGGGCATTGCAGACCTGAAGTATGCTTTCGTTATGGTAGAGAAGGGCAGCGACCCCACCCACATCCTAATGAATGAGGGCGTGTTCCGCATTTTTGAGGATCAAGACGGTCTGTCGACCTATACCAGCTGGCCTGGCAGTTCAGCCCCGCAACGCGTTGCTGCACTCCAGCCCAAATGGACTGTCTATTCCAATAACCGCTAAACTCCTACGGCGATGAGAAATTATCAAATAAACGTATTCGCTTCTATGGCTCTTATCCTGTTGAGCACAGCGTGTACCAATGAAAATTCAAACGACCTTGCCGACAGTAAAGTTACTGCCGACAAGGTTGCATTTTATGTTCAGGCTCCTACAAGGGCTGGAGAGACCACTTTCGATACAGGCGACGCCATTAGCGTCTTTGCCTCCACAGCGACTAACGGTGTGCTAAACACTACTGGCAATTATGCAGACAATGCCAAGTATGCCTATGTCTCAGACGGCTTCATTCATACTGGTACCGGCATCAACGTTCCCAACATGCCGGGCAACACTGTAGCTTACTATGCCGTCTATCCCTTTATGGAGCAGCTTACCCCGCAGTTCAGTTTTACAGTCAATACAGACCAGAGCACCTATGATGCTTATACCAAGAGCGACCTTATGCTGGCCAGTGTCAACACCTCTGCCATGACGCAGACAGTACCCCTTAAGTTTGACCATGTAATGAGCCGCTTGCTGATAGATGCTACTGACCTAAGACTCAACTGGGGAACTTACAGCTTAGAGCTGCTTTGCTACGACTCGTCGGTCAATGTCAACCTGCAGAACCAGTCTGTCCAGTCTGTCTCAGACTTCAAGCGCATCAAGGTATGTGCCGATGGCGCGCACCATTTTAAAGTCATTCTGCCTCCGCAGTTGTTAAAACTGGGCAATGTTGTAGCTTCACTCCAGATAGATGGTCAAGGCCCAGCCAAGTCGGTTACCATGTACTCTCCTGTCGAACTGAAGGCGGGAACGTCTGTTGAATTAAAGCTTAGGAAGAAGGAGGACACCTACTACTTCTATTAACAATATCGCGATTATATATCTTTATAAAAATAAAATTTAAATACTCTATTTAACTAATTAAAACTAAACAATTATGAGAAAAAAACTTACTCTAATGTTTGTGGCTCTGTTTGCCATCGCAGCGTTTGCGGCTACGACATGGAAGGCAGCGAAAGACACGTCAGTTGAAGCGGGTACCGTTTTGGTTGACGATGATCTTCTGGCTGTGAAGACTGCTTTCAAAACAACTTTGAAGACAGATGCGCGTACCATTGATGGACAGGAATTCACGAACTACATTCAAGTGCGCGTTAAGGCTGACCCCACAGTAGCTGTTCCAGAGGGTACAGATAATGGTGGAAGCACTTCACTTATTATCACTCCGAAAAGGGACGTGGAGGTGACTTTCTATTATCGTCGTCAGTCTTCAAGCGGTGCCTATAGTTTGAATGATGGAAAGGACATGAAAGTCTTTGACCAGTCTGATGCCAAAGCTATTGACGCAGAAATTACCCTTGATTCAGAAACCGACGATGGTAATTATGCATGGGTGACAAAGGTCTGCAAGCTTTCTGCAGGCAAGGTGTACACAGCAAGTGGCAGAGGAACGACCATCCAGTTCTATGGATTGATTGCTCAGATTCCGTTTGAAATCAATACATTAAACTTTAACTCCCTTGATGCTTCATTCCCTGTTTCGACAAGCAATTCTACTGATGGCGACATCGTGAAGGATTTGAAGTTTACAGACAACTTGTCGGGTGTTGATGTAACAGTTACTCCCAGTACGTCTAATACTCCCAACCGTTTTTGGAGTACGAAGAATGGTCCACAGTTGCGTATATATGGCGGTACACTGACATTCGCGGCTCCGGAGGGCAAGACCATCAGCAAGTTGACCTTTAACAATGGGAAATGGAATGAAGGAAACACTGCCGACAGCGGTGAGTTTGCTTCTAATGTATGGACTGGAGAAGCCGAGCAGGTGGTTGTAACCATTGCTGGTAATACCCAGCTGAATAGTATTGATGTAGAGTTTGCTACCGATATTGCCGGTGAGCCTATTTGGACCAGCGAGAGTGCTGTGGTTGTAAATTGGTCTGGTGATGTTGTTATCTCTCCGGAGAATCTGGCTAAGGCGAAGGTTGGCGATATCATTCACGTTGCTTTGAAGGATATTACTGCTACTGGCAACTGGTCTGGTCAGTTGCTGCCCAAGACAGCACAGTGGATAGATATTGAAGGTGGTATTGAGGTTGTTCCCGATATGACTGAGATAACATTCATTCTTACTGGCGACATGTTACGTCTGGCTAATGAGCAGGGTGGCTTGATGATTTGTGGCACAGGCTTCTCTACTGATAAGGTAACGCTGGAAACCACTTCTTGGACGGGTTCTGATACTTCTATCTGGATTGGAGACTTTGAAGGGTCTGGTAATTTCGGCATTAATTATTCACACTTCAAAAATGGTAATTTGAAGGCTGGCGACATTGTTCGTGTAACCGCAACAGAGATTGAGGGTGATGGTCATTGGCTTCAGCTCTTTAGTCCAGACTGGTCAACATGTATTGATGCCGTGAAGACGGACGATGGCTATGATATAACCCTTACCGATGAAATGATTAGCCTGATTACCGCTGATTACCAATATGCAAAGATCAACTTTGGCAACTATGAAATCACTCAGGTTGAGCTGATTGAAGGAACCCCGGAGCCTGTTGACGTAAAGGTATCTAATCCTGGTGAGGACCTGACGGCTGCTATTGCTGAGGCTGCCGCTGGTGCCCCTGTGGCTACCGTCAATCTGACACTTCAGAAGGGTAATACTTATAAGCTGACAGCTCCTATTACTGCCAGCGGTAACATTGTGATTAACGGTAACGGTGCATCCATCGACGCTATTGGTGTAACTGGTGCACTGTTCCAGTATGTTGCAGCTCCTGCTGCCGCAGCTCCCGCTTTGAACAGAGCACCGGTAACTCCTGCTGCAGACTACACATATGTTGACAATGTAGAGATTAAAAACGTTACTATTACAGGTGTTAAGGGTTCTATCTACTACGACAATAATGTTAAGATATGTGTTGAGAACTTCACCATTGACAATGTTGTTCTGGGTCTGGAGACTGAAAGCGTAGACAACGATGCCTTGGTTTCGTTCAAGGGCGGTTGTGCTAAGGATGTTATTATAAAGAACTCTACAGTCTATGGCAATGCTGCTGTAGCCAAGTATTTCATGCGTTATAATAACGGCGCAGGATTTGATAAGGCAGGATATGACAAAGGTGAGATTACTTACACGAAGAATACTTTCTACAAGTTATTGACATCTAATGGTTGGTGGGCTAGTTATACGCGTGTTGGTAATAATGCTGGCAAAACTCTCTTGACTGTGACAGACAATATCTGGGTTGATTGTGCTGACGGCAACATCATGCGTCGTCTGAGCCAGTCGAAGACCTTGTCAAGCTTTGCAACTGGTAGCGTCTATGAGAACAATACTATCTTAAATAACGGCGCTGCTGTAGCTCAGTGGAATGATTTTGCAAATGGTACAGATTTGACCACAGATCCCGAATTTAAGGATGCCGCTAATGCAGACTTCACGCTGGGTGTAAGCTCTAAGCAAATGAAGCACAAGACGGGTGACCCGCGCTGGATTAAAGGTAATTATGTACCTGCTGCTGGCGACGTGGTGGACATCACGCTGGACTTCCAGGGCGGTGACCTGACTGCTGCACTGAACGAGAAGGTTGACGAGATTGAGAGTCAAGACCTGACCGTTGGTGACATCACCATCAACCTGAGCTTTATGTCCACAAGCACTGTCTCTGAGCCTATCACGGTAAACAAAGGCTTGACCATTAAGGGAGACAACGCTGTCATCGATGCCAGTGCACTGTCTCAGCCGATGATTCAGATGAACAAAGAACCGCAGGTGGAGGCTGTTGCAAGTGGCCAGTATGTCATTAAGGATATCACCATCGAAAACGTAAAGGTTACTGGTTTGACCAAGGCTTTCTTCGCAGATAATGGTAAGTTTTACGCTTACGAGACCTTCACTGTCAACAACTGCGTAATCGAATATGCTACTCAGAGCAATGTGGTATTCAATTTGGCTTCATCAATGGCCATCAACTTCAACATCACCAACTCTACCATCTATAGCAAGGAAGCTGGCACGGCAAACTTCATTGCCATGTCAGGAAAACGCCCCTGGCAGATTACCGGCTATGAGGAAGAGACAGGCAAACTGACTGTTGCAAACAACACGTTCTACAATGTGGCTAAGAGCAGGCAGTTCATGAACACGAATACGTTGAAAGGTCAGAAGTACCTGTATGAGTTCAACTCGAACATCTTCGCAAACGTTTCAAACAAGAAGATTTACGGTAACATGACCAACAAAAAAGAGCAGCTGACTACCGATGGCAAGAATACCTACATCTTCGATGGCACATTCTTCGCTGAGACCAACTACAATGGTGACGAAGGTCTGCAAACCGATCCTCAGTTCACCAACGCAGAGAAGGGTGACTTTACAATATTCGTAGGCTCGAAACAGGCTAAGTACGAAACTGGTGACCCGCGCTGGCTGACCTACTTCGATCCGGAGCAGGCTCCTGTAGAGGATGTTGAGTTGAACGTGGCTGACGGCGGTAACATCACTACGGCAATGGCAATGGCGATGGCCGACGTCGACCAGCTGGGCGACATCACCATCAATGTCAGCGGTGACGTGACCATCAGTAGCTCTATCGTAGCTCCCAACAGCTTGACCATCACTGGCGCTACAGGTGCAACAATTGATGCAAGTGGATTAGAGGCTGCCATGATTACTACACCTGCAGGCGACCTTGCGGAATGGATGGAGGGCAACCTTACCATTGAGGGTGTCAATATTAAGGGTCTGAAGAAGTCTCTTTTTGCAAGTGCAGGCAAGAATTATCTCTACAAAGACTTCAAGATTGAGAACAGTGTGATAGAATTCGACGAGACCTCTGGTCTTGAGTTTGACTTCCGCAAGGGTGGCGTAGCCAAGAACTTCACCATCGAGAACTCTACGCTGTATGCACTTGCTCCGACCAGCAACTCACTGTACACCAGCCAGAGCGCACAGCGTGGAACAGAGGCTCCCGGTGTGACCACACAGACGTTCACCATCAAGAACTCGACGCTGGTGAATTTCGCCAAGACGAAGAACTTCTTCACGCACCGTCAAGCAAACCAGACATGGCTGGCCTATGACATCGAGAACAGCATCTTCGTCGATTGCGGCAAGAGCGGACAGGTTGTGAAGGGCATCAACCAGGGCCAAAGCGGCAAGAACCCGACATGGACTATTAGTGGCAACCTGTTCAACTTCGACGGTACTGATACCAGCGCAGCAGAAGCTACGGGCGATGCAGACGAACCTGTAGCGGACAGCGTAGCAGGTGTGGTTGAGTTCAAGAATGCTGCCGAAGGTAACTTTGATGGTGTCATCACGCTTGCCGATGGTGCCGAGACACCCGCCGCAGTGCCCGGTGACAACACAAACTTCTCCGTCATCATTGCCGATGCCACCAGCATCAAGAACGTGAAGACTGTCGATGCTGCCGATCTGGAGAATGCAGTTATCTTCAACCTGAACGGTCAGCGTGTAGAGAAGGCTCAGAAGGGTCTTTACATCATTAATGGCCGTAAGGTGGTTGTCAAATAAGCATAAAGCCTGAGCTCACTCAGGCTTACTCCCATCTTCATCATAAACATTTTGTTTTAATGGAGATAATTTATTTGAATTGTAGAAGTGGTGGCTCGTGAGAGTCGCCACTTTTTTTGATGTTTTGTTTGGCGGTTCGGAAAGAAATGCGTACATTTGCAGCAAAG
>ERZ842401.4860-NODE-4860-length-15284-cov-25.707991_pt1 | contig 15284 bp, 12 predicted proteins | sample MGYA00521270_ERZ842401 | MGnify/ENA primary metagenome ERZ842401 (study PRJEB31892, sample SAMEA3878208) | bioreactor metagenome | biome: Moose rumen | place: Sweden | collected 2011-10 | study: EMG produced TPA metagenomics assembly of the PRJEB12797 data set...
CGAAGGAAAGGAACAGGAATAAAATGAAGAAGAGCGGTTGGTTTCTCAAAATAGGTGTATTGTTTCTCGTGCTGTTCGCAGCGGCGAAAGGTGCGGTGGCGCAAACGGCGAAAAGTGTCTCGGAGAAAAGCGCGGAGAAATCAACGGCGTTGGAGTCTATCGAATATATAAAAACGCAATGTGCCGCAATGAAGAACTTTGCCGAGAAACGCTCGCTGTTGGCGTTTTTGGGGGCGGTGCAGGAGCAGCTGGGGCTGTATTCTGATGCGTGCGCGTCTTATTCGCAGGCGGCGGCGATTGCGGCGAATGATGCCGAGGGAATGCCGAAATGGACGAACGAGGAGCTGATTTTGTTCGCAGTGCGCAGTGCGTTGAGCGCGGGCGATTACGAGTCGGCGGACAATTATCTTGGCACGTCGGTGAAAGACAGCAAAAACGAAGACGTGATTGCGTATGTCAAGCTCTACAAGCAATGGAGTTTGCTCTGCCGCGCGCAGTCGGTGGAAGACACGATTGAGCCTGTGGCGATTTTGCAGGCGTACACGAGTCTTGCATCTATGCTCGATGTGCGCCCTGCGATTTATCTGACGCTGTGGTACGTTACGGGCAAAGAGTCGTGGGGAACAAAGCTGAAAACCGAGTTTCCGCTTTCGCCTGAGGCGTACATTGCGAAGGGGAATATTCAGCTTCTGCCTGCGCCGTTTTGGTATTTTGTGCCGAAAAATGGCGTGCAGATGATTACGGCGGAAGGCACGATGATAAAGACGATTCCTGTGGACGAAACTGCTTCGGCAACGGCAGAAAAACAGTCTGCGTCGGAAAAGCAGAGTGTGGCGGAGATAAAGGATTACACGATAAAAGAGCAGCTGGGGTTGTTCCGCGAAGAGAAAAACGCAAAGGCGTTAGTGGAAACGCTGTCGAAAAAGGGCTTTGTGGCGCACATTATGAGCGAAACAAAGCCGAGCGGGAATGTGTATTACATTGTGTTTGTGGGCGACGACGACAATTACACCATCGGCAAGAAGCTCAAAGCTGCAGGTTTCGACTGCTACCCGATAAAATAGCCGCCACAGGCGGATTTGTAGCAGCCTCTTTTCAGGCACAGCCCGTTTTTCACGAAAATAGATTTTGTAAAACGCGCTCAACGTGTTCCAGAGGTGCATTTGACAATACCGAAAATATAAGCCCCGAATCCAAAATCGACTGCAAAAACGGGCGCAATTCAGGATTTTCATCGATTTCGCTTTCTTCTTGCGCAGGGTGAACAGCGCGGAAATACGTCTCTATATCTTGCAATCCAGCCTCTTGCATAAGCCATTCGAGCGTTGTTCCATAGCGTGGCAAGCCTTCTGCGCGGAGAATCTCGGCGTGCGCACGGTCGGTTTTGAGCCAATCGGCAACAAAGGCAATCATGCGACGTGTAATGCCGTCGTCCATTTTTGAAGTTGCGGGATACAGTGTATTGTCTAAATCGAAAATCAAATGTTTTACAGTCATACTTTTCGGTACACATTTTAGATATTTACAACTTTTTTCTATTTTTTGAAACAGCCGCGCCGCTTTTTCTTTTTCGAGCCGTCGAATGACATCGCTGAAAATATGATTTCCGTTTGGGAAATACCTTTGCTGAAAAAAAGATTGTCATGCTCTCTCTCGTTTCAGCATCTTTTTCATTATCGCCACACAAAAAAGATTCCGAAACAAGTTCGGAATGACAAAAAAGTGTCACTTTTAAACCAACGATTAAAAATGACACTTTCTACAAAGTGTATGTCTTTATAATAACACGATTTCTAAAAATTTCAATGTGTCATTATTAAACCTTCGTTTAAAGCTGACAGTTTTGCGGACGTTTTTGGAGGTTTTCTATGAAGAAAACACGGTGGATAACTGCGCTACTCGCGGCGACGGCATTGATTTTTACAGCAACGGGCTGTAATTTTTCGGACGATGATGACGACGAAGAGGAAACTTCTTCGACTTCAACATCGACAGCACAAAGCACGTCAGTCGCAAAGGGGGCGGCGTACAGCGAAACGGTTACGCTCGATTTGTCGTCTTCAGCTCTCAACTCAAGCGGAGTGAGCAAATTCGCAGTCGACGAGGACGTTACGGATTTCTTTGCGCTCAGCGAAGTGTCTACAGCGCGCGCGGCGGCAGGTTCGTCTAGCATTGCGGATTTCAAAGCGGTCGTTACGGCGGTGTCTGCGACGAGCATCACGGTTGAAATGACGGCGACCGCTCCGACGGTGAATTGCAAAGTCGTCGTTGCGATTTCAATTCCTGCGGATTACACCGAAAGCGGAAAAGCAGTCGTGCAGAACGTCGCTGTCGTGAACGTCGGCGAAACGAGCGCGACGGCAAGCAGTGCAAGCGCGAGCCTGTCTGATTACACGAAAGTAACGAGCTTTTCGGCAGAAACGATTTTGTATGAAGTGGAAAAAGAGGAAGACCCAGACACAACGGATTTTATTTACACGCAAAAGGCGTATTACTATGTCTTCGGCGCAGACGGAAGCGTTACCCGCTACAAATATTATCTTGACGACGCGGACAATATTGTCGGGAAAAGTTCAAACAGCGTCGTTTTCAAATTTGAAAACGGCAAACTTTACAAGCACGCAGACGAAGCAGACGGCGGAGATTATGTCGGCACGCTCTACAAAAAAGGCGGCGCGTATTATCTCATTGGCGAAGACGAAGCATGGAAACGCACGAGCGGAAGCGGACTTTTTGCGACGTTCGGCGAAACGTATGAAGAAACATACACCGACACCGACAACGGCACAACGTACTACGCTTACAAAGATGTCGAGACAATATCGCTCACATTCTGCTCTGACGGCACACTGTACGGCTCAGAAGATGGCGAAACCTACAAAGACAACACGCTCGCGGAATCTTATGCAGTCGGTATAACAGGCACGTTCACGAACTCAAGCGGCATACTCACAGTCGAAGCGAACGCCTTGATTTCAGAAGTCTATAACGGCACTGTGTATTCAGCAGCAGAATCGCTCGGTATGGGAAAGATTTTGTACGACGGCTCTGCGCTTTACGGCTATGAACCGCTCTCTGTAAAAACCGCATTGCCACAGTAATATGCGTGTTCCCTGCGGAAAATTGCGTCGGCGAGAGTGCAGCGAGGCGTTTTTCGTGGGGAATTAGTTTCGCGAGAGCGTGGCGCGGCGTTCCCGACAGAAAGCGAGGTGCGTACTCCCGCGCACGAATAAATGCCGAATTTGAGCCCTTTTTTGTGCACATAATCTGCAACGGCTTTCATTCCGTGCGGGACGATTACCATATTCACGTGGTGCTTGGCGGACGCGGTGTGTTAGAAACAGGCGGGAAAAAATACGAGTTGTGCCGTGGCGATATATTTGCGGTTGTCCCGAATGTTGAAAGTTATTATTATGCCGCTCAAGACGACCCGTGGCATTATACGTGGATTTCGTTTGGCGGAAGCAGGGCGGGGGAATTTATGCAAAAAGCGGGCATTACCGCGGAAAATCCCGTGCGGAAAGCGCAGTTTGAGCCAGAAACCTTTTTGGCAATCACCCAAAAAATCCTTGACAGCCACACTCTCAGCACCGAAAACGAACTGCTCCGCACCGCATTGCTCTACGAAGCCATTTCGCTTTTTGTTTCGTCGAACAAACGGGACGGCAAAGCCAAAAAAGCGGAATATCCGCCCGATTTGTACGTCAAAACCGCCCAAGAATATATCCGCCGCAATTTTCAGAGCGTAACCGTCGCCGCGCTGTCGGAATACATCGGCATTACGCGCTCGTATCTTTCGCACATCTTCCAAAAAAAACTCCGCACCTCGCCGCAAGCCTATATTGTGCGAACGCGGCTGGAGCAAGGACGAAAAATGCTCGCCGAAACGACGTTGAGCGTGCAGCAGATTGCAGAGAAAATCGGCTACGAAAATCCGCTGGCATTTTCAAAAATGTTTCACAGCGTCTACGGCGAAAGTCCTTCGCATTATCGCAGCGTTTTGCCCGCGGAATGTCAACCGAGCAACTGAAAACGCGGTTAATTTTCTGAAAAAAGGGAGCGGATTGCAAAAACGGTGTTTTCTGCGCCCCGAATCGACGATTTTTGCAAAACGTCCGCCAGCTAAAGAAAAGCGGTCAAGCGTATGCTCTCTGATTTTATCCCACGCGGCAAAGAGAACCAATAAAAAGCGATTTCCCAGATTATTTTTTATCGTATTTTTTATCGCGAAAGAAAATGCTCCCACGCCGCGCCTTCGCCTGATTTTACGTCGGCGGTGAGTTTTGCGCCGATTATCGTAGAAAGATATTCGGGCGGCAAACCGACAGACAGGACTTTTTCGGTGCGCAAAACGCCGATGTCGCGCTCGCCGACAATGCTTCCCGCGCTCATATCGCGCATAAAATGGAGCGAGCGGTTCGTGCGCCCGTAATTCGCGCTTTCGCTTTTGGCAAGGCGCTTAAAGCCCGTGCCGAGAATGGCGTTCACTTTTTCTTCGCCGTACAAATCCTGCATTTGCTCTAGCGCGATTTTTGCGCCTTCGTCTTGGTCGTAGCGCTTGAGAAGTGCCTGCGTTTGATGCACGCTGTACACCATATTCGCAAATTGGTCGATTTCGAGCGCAACGGGGTCGTCAAGACCGTCTGTTTTTTTGCTCAGCGTGATGTGCTTTTCAATGACCGTGCCGCCCATAATCGTGGAAAGCACAGGCACAAGCACGGGGTCAAGGCTGTGGTCGCTGATTCCTGTTTGAATGCCGAATATATCGTGCAGGGTTTTCACGAGCCGCACGTTGTATTCGTTTTCGGGCGCGGGATAGCTCGTAATGCAATGCAGCAGCGTAAACTGATTTGGATTTTGAGCGCAATCGAGGATTTCGAGGGCTTTTTCAATGTCTTTTAATTTTGACACGCCCGAAGAAAGCATAACGGGCGTTTTTAGACCGTTATCTATCGCATTTTTGAGCGATTGAAGCATCGGATAATGATTCAATTCGGGCGAGGCGATTTTTATCACGTCGGGATTGATTTCGATGAGCTCGTTCAAGCTCTTGATACCGAACGGTGAACACACAAATTGCACGCCGAGCGAGTGCGCATACGAAAGACAATTCTGATAAAAATCGGAACGGAGCTCCAGTGCTTTGAAGCGGTCGTACAGCCGTATTTGACCGGTCGGCAAGTTTACTATGCCCGTGTTTTCGTGCAAAATCTCGTCAGCGTACACCCACTGAAATTTCACGGCGTCCGCTCCCGTTTTCACCGCACCGTCCATAAGCTCTTTGGCTTTGTCTATCGACCCGTTGTGAGCCGTTCCAATCTCTGCAATAATCATAACTCGAAGTATATTAGCATAGCACCGACTTGTCAAACCGTGCCTTTGACATTACAATAGAGAAACGAAGGTAATGGTGGCTTATACGATAGTGGTGCCTGATACAAATGTTTTGCAGAGCATTTGTGGCACAAATGACAGTAACTTAAAACTCATCGAGGAACAACTCAAGACGCAAGTGTTCTGTCGCGGAAACGAAATTTCAATCGAATCCGATGACAGCGAAATCAGAGATAAATTCCGCTTTATCATAGACCGAATGTCTGACGAAATCGCCGACGGCAATGATAGCTCTGATTTAATCAGTTCCGTGCTGAATATCAAAGGCGGCTCTCTTTCGTCTATCGCAATACAGATTCCCGGCAGTCTCAAAAAAGTGCTGCCCAAAACGGAAAATCAGGCGGCTTTAATGCGCGCGCTCAAAAGTTCCGATATGGTGTTTGCCGAAGGTCCTGCGGGGAGCGGAAAGACGTTTTTGGCAATGGCGGAGGCGCTGAGCGAGGTTCTGACGCACAAAAAAAGCGGGATTGTTTTAACGCGCCCCGTGGTTGAGGCGGGCGAAAGTTTGGGATTTTTGCCCGGCGATTTGGCAGACAAGATAAATCCGTATCTGCGCCCGCTCTACGACGCAATGAACGCGCTTTTGCCACGCGAAACCGTAAAGCGTATGACGGAAAGCGGCGTTATCGAAATCGCGCCATTGGCGTATATGCGCGGCAGAACGATTCATCGCAGTGTGATAATTCTCGACGAAGCGCAGAACACGACGCGGGAGCAGATGAAGATGTTTTTGACCCGTATGGGCGAGGATTCAAAGGTGTTTATCACGGGCGATGTTACGCAAGTCGATTTGCCGTCGCGAATTCCGTCTGGATTGAGCGATGCAATGGCGTTGTTGAAAGATATTTCTGAAATAAAGATGATACGACTCACGAGCGATGATGTCGTGAGAAATCCTTTGGTAAAGAAGATAGTGCAGGCGTATGAATATGCAGGATAACAAGAATAGTTTGTTTTCTCATTTGTTGGCGACAGTCGAGCGTTTTATAAAAGAACACAAAGTGCTTTTGATTGCGTTTGTTGTGTTTTTTTCGGCAGTTTCGGTGCTCAATTTTTTGGATACATCGACTTCGGAAACGGTGGAATCGTTCAGGCTGGAAGATTTTGAAGAAGGCGCGATTGCAGACCGAAATATTTACGCGCGCACCACGCTGGAACCCGATATTGCAAATCCCGTGAGTGTGCAGGAAGGCGAGCGCATTATTCACAAGGGCTTTAAGATAACGAGCGAAGAATACAGCAAGCTCAAAAAACTCGCCGAAGCCCCGTCTTACATTGATTATCGTGCGTTTGCCGACACGGAATTGCTGTTGCTTCTTGTATTTGTTTTTTATTTCTTTTTGTTTACGCCCGTGTTGCTCAAGCGCGAAGTGGAAATGACGGAACTGATTTTGCAGGGCGTTTTTTTGATATTCATTTATGCGTGCGCGGTTTTCGGCGGCAAAATCCATTTCTTTTCTTCTATTTATGCACTGCCTATTTTAATCCCGTCTTCATTTTGCGTGTTGCTTATCGCGATTTTGTACGGGCAGACTTCGGCAGTGTATTTTTCGATAATTTCGGGAATGATGATTTATGCGGCGACGCGTTTTCAGATTGTCCCTGCGCTGTTCACACTTTCTTCGGGCATCGCCGCTTCAAGAATTGTGCGCAAAATCGAAAAGCGCACCGATATGGTGTTTTCGTCGCTGATTTTGTGCTTTTTGAATATGGTGTTTATGTCGGTGCTCAAAATCATTTTCAACGACAATTTTTCCGACGCAATTTTTACGATAATCGGAGTGGCGCTCAACGGCTTTATCTCGGGCATTCTTGCGCTCGGTTTTATCACGCCGCTTGAGTCGATTCTGAACACGGCGAGCGTGTTTCGCTTGATGGATTTGAGCAACACGAACGCAAGCCCGCTGTTGAACAACCTGCTGATTACGGCAAGCGGAACGTATCAGCACAGTATGATGGTGGCACAACTGGCAGAAAAAGCGTGCCAGCAAATCGGGGCAAATGCGCTTTTGGCTCGTGTTGCCGCGTATTATCACGACATCGGCAAAATGGACCACAGCGATTATTTTACCGAAAACCAGAAAGACGGCAATCCGCACGATGACCTCAATCCGTCTCTGTCGCTCACGATTATTCGCACGCACGTTAAATTGAGCGTGGAAAAAGCAACCGAGCAGCACTTGCCTTCTTCGGTGATAAAAATTATTTCGGAACATCACGGAAACTCGGTTATCCGCTGGTTCTACGAAAAGGCGCGAAAGGAAGACCCGAACGTGCGCGAAGAAGATTATTCGTATTACGGAGATTTGCCGTCGACCAAAGAAAGCGGCGTGGTGATGCTTGCCGATACGGTGGAGGCGGCGTGCAAATCGCTGGATAAGCCGTCGGTTTCGCGCTTGGAGAGTTTTATCCAAATGCTTATCGACAAAAAAGTAAACGAGGAACGGCAGTTGGATAATTGCCCGCTTACGTTTCGGGATTTGAAAAAAATAAAGGATTCCTTTGTGCAGATTTTGGCGGGATATTATCACACGCGGACGAAATATCCGGGGCAAAAAGAAGCGGAAGAAAAGGCTGACAAGGAGGAAAAAAATGGCTAATCGCTTTTTTATTTCGATGGAAGACGGGCTTTCAGAACCTGAATGGATAAAAAATGTTGAGCCGTATATGAATCTCGTAACGACGGAAATCGGCTACGACGACGAAGAGGTTAGCATTATGTTCTGCACCGATTCGTTTATTCAGCAGCTGAACAAGCAGTATCGCGATATTGACAGCCCCACCGATGTGCTTTCGTTTGAAAACGGCGAGGAATACACCGATGAGGACGGCGAAAAATGGTTTTCGGCTGGCGACATCATTATTAGCCTTGAAACGCTGCCGAAAAATGCGGAATATTTTGGGGTGAGCGAAAACGACGAATTGAAGCGCCTTTTGCTGCACGGGCTTTTGCATCTCAACGGCTATGACCACGGAGAAGAGCATGTGGAGCCGAATGTGGAGCCGACAAACGAAATGCTTTCGTTACAGGAAAAGACTTTAAAGAAATATGCCGATTATAAGATAATATAGGCTCTAAAAATGGTTATCGCCGCCGCAAAAGCGGTCATAACACTGATAATAGAGGAAGATACATGGGATTGTTTAATTTTGGAAAGAACAAAGAAGACGATGCTGCAAAAACTGCTTCTGATGACAGCGGCGGTTCGTCGGATAATTCTAATTTGGAAGACGCGCTGAGCAAAGACAAAAAAGATATGATACGGGGCATCGAAGACCTTTCACAAACCACGGTAAAAGAAGTGATGATTCCCCGCATTGACGTGGATTTCCTTTCAATAGACACGCCGCAGGACGAGTTGATGACGAAAATTGCAACAAGCGGTCATAGTCGTTTTCCGGTGTACAGCGAATCATTCGATAACGTGGTTGGTGTTTTGTATGTGAAAGACCTCATCAACGCATTTTCGCGCCACGAGAGCGTTGACTTGAACCGCATTATCCGAAAGGCGTATTTTATTCCAGAATCAAAGAGAATCGACAGCCTTCTGCGTGAGTTCAAGCGAAAGCATCTTCACATTGCCATTGCCATTGACGAATACGGCGGGGTGAGCGGCATTGTGTGTATGGAAGATATTATTGAGGAAATCGTCGGCGATATTCAGGACGAGTTTGACAACGAGCGGGAAGATATTGCGTCTATCGGCGAAAATATGTGGCTCTGCGAGGCGCGGGTCGATATTGACGATTTTAACGAAATGATACACGCGGATTTGCCTGCAGAAGAGTTCGACACGCTTGGCGGATTTGTGTTTGATTTGCTTGGAAAAATACCGGTGAAATACGAAAAAGTATCTTGGAAAGACTTTGATTTTATCGTTCAAGATATGGAAGGACATCGCATTAACGTTATTAAGGTGATTCGACGTAATTCTGCCGATAATAATGACGGGGGAAAATAATGGGTGTATATAGAAAGTGTGCCGCAGGTATTCTTGCTTTTGCCCTTGCCATATCTGCATTTTCGGCAACAAAGAGCGCGCAAGAATATTACAACGATGGATTTGAAGCACAGAGCAATGAAAATTGGTACAGAGCAGTTGAATCCTATCAGGAAGCATTGCAGAAAAATCCTGCGTATGGGGACGCGTGGTTTAATTTAGCCGCCTGCACGTATCAGCTCGGCGAATATGATTTGGCATTAACGTATTTGCAGTCTGCGGAAAAATATTCCCGCAATTATTCGAGCGTACAAAACCTAAAGGGAATGATTTTTATCGCGCTCGGTCGCTTTGATGAAGCGCGTGATATTTTTAATGCCGTTTTGAAGACCTACCCAAACGATGTTGAAGCCCGTTTTGGCTTGGCTGAACTCGATTTGTTTTCAGGCTCTCTTTCTGGTGCCGAAAAATATTATCTTGCCGCGCTCGACCGCCAGCGCACCAACCGCAATGCGCTTTTGTCGCTTGCGTTGGTGAGTATGGAGAAGGGCAACTGGGACACGGCTCGTTCCTATATCAACACGGCTTTGCGCGTCCATTCGGGTGATGCGGTGGTGCATTATTTGGCAGCGTATATTTTTGCGCGGCACGGCGAATTAGCCGACGCAGAACGCCAAGCCCGCGCCGCCGTACAGATTCGCGCCGATTATGACCAAGCCTACGAATTGCTGGCATCAATCCTGTATGAATCAAAGCGATATTCAGAGGCAATCGACATCTGCGATTACCGCATTGGGCGCGATAAAAAATGCGCTTCGGCGTGGTATTTGAAAGGCTTGTGCCAAAAGCAGATGGGCAGCATTGACGAAGCGGTTTCTACCTTTGAAGATGGCGTTGCCGCAGACCCGTATGATGAGATGATGCGCTGTGCATTGGAGTTGTTGATTACCTCGACGATTGATATTGAAGACCCGCGCCGTCCTGATTGGGCTTCTTACCACATCAGCCGCGCCAAAGAATACGAGCGTCGGTTTGACGGACCGCAATCGCGCTTTGAGTATCAGCGGGCGCTTCGAATCGACCCGCTCAACGCAATGGCGCGCACGGCATTTGCACGAATGTTGAGCCGCGACGGATTTAACGAAATGTATCTGTCTCAGCTCAAGTTCATCGAAGAACAGCGCACCAAAACGGCAAAGGGCGATGAAAAGCTCTCTGACACGCAGAAATATGAGCTTACCCGCAATGCGTACACGATGGAAGCCCTCGATTCACTGATGAAAAACTCGCTTGCGACAAAGTGGAACGTACAGCCGTTTTACCTCAACAAAACGCGCTGGCGAATCGGGCTGTATTACACGCCGTCTACTGCGCACTTTATCCACCCCGACGCGGAGCGTGTGACTGCGGAAATGGCGGCGGACATCTTCAAGGGCGTTGCGACGACCGTGGTAGAGGCGGCGAGCGGCAGTGTTTCGGGCTACGGCGAGGCATATTCGTTGGCGCGAAAAGAGAACCGCGATTATTTTGCGATGCTCAAAGTTGACGAAGACGATAGAACCTTTACGATTGACGCGGTGGTGTATTCGGCGCGTACTGGCTCGGAAGTTACCAAGTTCAACATTTACAGAACGGGCAACGACAAAATGGCTTCGGCGCTCCGCAAATTCAGACAATCCGTGCTTGATATTTTGCCCGTGCGCGGCAAGGTGCTGAACCGAAGCAACGATACATTGCTCATCGACATCGGGCGCAGTGAAGGCATTATGAACGGCGCGAATTTTGTGGTGCTCAAAGAGGGCAAAGTCCGCACTGCCGACACGGGACGCGGCTTAATTTACCGCGATGAAGACGTGTTGGGCAACGTGGTTATTTCGGCAACAAGCGAAGAGATTTCCGAAGGCGAGTTCAAGCGAAAAGGCTTTTACGACCGCTTGAATGTGGGAGATGAAGTGGTGTTGCTGTCGATTGGCGAAGACGCAGACGAAAAGACAAAATCATCGATGACACTGAGCGGCGCGCACGTTGTGGTCAACGATAACAACGCGACCTTGCAAGACACCGCCCCCGCCGCCAATGCAGACGGTGAGAAGGTGGTCGGCGAAAACGCTTCGGATTCCTCTTCGGTAAAATCCGACCTCGTGCCCGATGTAAAAAATCGCGGCTCTTCGCTTATTTCGCTCATTCGGAGCATTTACTAAGACTGATTGCAACAGCGGTGAACCACTCACCGCTGTTTTTTTGTCATTGCCGCACTTGATTCAGCACTTTGCTCCCTTGCGCTGTCTGTCACTGCTTCGGGGCGCGGAGTATCAGACTATCCTCTGATGCTCCGTCAGACTATCCTCTGAGAAACCGTCAGAGTAATACTCTGACGGTCTGCCGTTGCTTCCTCTGACGCTTCCCGCTACGGAGCAATGGCAGTCTTCTCTATCAAGCAATGATTGAGAGTGATTTTCCGTAGCGAGCACATTTCAACTTTTTCCCTTTGTCTTGACTTGCTGTCATCTTCGTGCGAAGCTCAAGAGACACCTCTCCTGCAGTCAAATCCGCAGGCAAAAGCACCACCACGCTTGACGGAATATTCTCGATAACCGCCAGATGCCGCTTTTCGCCGTCTTTGCCGATTATGAACACGCCCTGTTCATTGTCCGAAGCGTCGAACTTGAGCCGATTGCCCGAGAGCTTGATAACGCTTCCCGCCTTGATGTCGCCGTCAACCGCGCCGGTAACCTTGTCGGCAACCGAAACGATGTTCGGGTCAGTGCTCGCCGCCGCCACTTTAGTGAGCTTCACCTTTTTCAGCGCATCTTTGAGCGCGCTCCCTGCCGTCGCGTTGATTTTCAGCGTGTGCCGTTTTGGGTCAAATGAATCGTCTGCGTTCTCAAACACGCCCGAAATCGAAAGCGATGTGTTCACAAGCTCGGTGTTGAGATTGCCGCCCTCCGAAACCACCTTTGCGCATTTCTCAAAAAATGACTTGACCGCGCCTTCAATGTCCGCGCGATTAAGCGTCGAACCCTCGTCAATCACCATCTGAATGATGTCCGCCGTGCTGTACGAGCGAACGTCTTCCACTTTGGCAACCCTATCCGCCGGGTCTGCGGTAAACGGATTGTCTCTTAAACTGTAATGAGCCATTTTTTACTCCTTGGAATTGAATTACTGCACACGCGCTTTGCGTGGCGTTTTTGCTGACGGGGAAGAACTGAACGGGATACACCCAGAACCGTCCTCCCTTTTTTGCCTATTACAAATATAACAGAGCGTTTCGATTTTGTATATGCCTGCAATAAAAAAAAAGCGATACCGCACTCAAGCAGTATCGCTTTTGAATCAAATCAGTATGCTGCTTATGCGCACACAATCATTGAGAAGACCATTGCGAACAAAGCAACAGTTTCGCACAAACCAACAACCATGATGTACTGTGCAAAACCCTTTCCTGTCTCGCCCAAAGCATCGCTGCCAGCAGCACCAGCCTTTCCCTGTGCAATAGCAGAAGCTGCCATAGCAATACCTGAGAACAAACCGATACCAACCATGAATGCACCGTCAGTCGCAGTTGCACTCTTCATTGTCTGCATAAGCAAGAAGCCGTAAATTGTCTGAGTAAGAGGCGCACCAGCAAAAACCGTCAAGATGAACGGAGCTGGTTTGTTGTTCATATAGCATCTCTTCCATGCACCAATAGCGGCCTGACCTGCAATAGCAATACCAATCGCAGAACCAAGAGCTGCAATACCCATAACAATACCTGCACCAAGCTGTCCTAAATCCATAGTTTTCTCCTTAAAAACTGCGTTTCGCAGTGTTTACAAAAATCATTTTTATGTAAAACCCCAGCGGCTTTATTTCTCGCTGAATGGTTTATACTTGAACCCTGACCACGACATACCCAAATGCGTTGAGAACTCCAACGTATTCAAGCGCACGCCATGAACAATAACCGACAACACGTTCAAAATCATATTCAAACCGTGACCAAACACCAGCAGCAAGATTCCCAAGAAGAAAATCAATTTGCCGAGCATTGGACCTGCCATTGTATTGACAGTGTCGGAAATAGCACTACCCGCAAGAGCAACAGCCCAAAGGCGGATATATGAAACAATATCGCTGAACACGTTGACAACGCCGAGCAATACTGAAACGATATTCTTACAGCTTTCAAGAATACTCTTGACCACGCTTCCCGAATAGTTCGAGAACACAAAGCTCAAGAAGAAACCGAAGCCGATAAGACCAATGCACAATGTCGGAAGCGGGACGTTGATTCCCGGAACAATCATTGCTCCGTCCGCACTAAGCGGGAATCTTGCGCCATCAACAACCATGCTCAAGACTACATAATACATACCCCAGAGCATCAGCATAGAGCCTAACTCGCCCAAGCAACGAACACTCTTATGATAGCGTGCAATGCCTTTTAGGTGAGCGATAGACAGCTGGACAAGAGCAAGTGAGAAGCAGAAAATCTGGAGATTCTCCTTAACCCACAACTCATATGTTAAACCAAAACTATATCCTGGAACAACGCCGTCTTTTGCAGAAGACACATTGGATATAGCCGGAAGCGACAAGTCTTTCAGCCACTCTGGCAACTGTTCTGGTCTGAGACCAAACCATGTACATGTCAATGTACCCCAAACAATCGTTGTTACACCGATAAGGAGCAACAATTTCATTACAGGGGCAGGACTCTTTTTCTTTGCTACCGCAGAAACAATGCCGAGCACCGCAACTGCTGTCAGCAAGAATCCGTAGCCGCCGTCACCGAAAATCATCGCAAAGAATATCGTGAAGAACAGCAAGAACCAGTTGGAAATATCGTATTCGTGGTATCCCGGAACAGTTCCAAGGAAGTCCGAAACAGGATAAATCAAGCCGACCAATTTGTTGTTTTCCAACTTTGTCGGAACATTCTCGTCGTCTTCTGCCGGGTCATCAGCCATCAAGGCCCAATTCTGAGCCTTTGCCTCGCTTTGCAACGCTGGCAAATCACTCGTTGGAATGTAGCCTGTTACCCACGCAAGCGCACTTAATGGGATTTCGGAATCGGATAATGCAACATCTTTTCCCATTCCCGAATAGACGTTCTCAAACTCGATTTCCTTTTCATACAAATCAAGCGTCTTTTTCAGCGCAGAAACATAACATCTGTCTGAAAGCAACTTTTCGTCTATCGACACAATTTCTTTTTTGTTGCCTTCGATTCTTGAAGCCAATTCTTTGGTAGAAATCGATGGCAAAGAAATCTGGTACGCTTCTGGTGGCAATCCTATCGGACGCTCTTCTGTTTCGCCCAATAGCAAAAAACGAATCTGGCTTTTGTCTTTGTTTACCACTAAAGTGCGCGTGTTCTGGTCAATCGATGCGTACCTATCAGCAGGAATTTCATAGAGCGAAAGAGAAATACCTTTCTCTTTGAGATATTCAAAATCTGCAGGCACAACTTCGCCCCACGAAGAATATCGCTCCAATTCCACCGTATCAGCCGCAATTTGTGCAAAACACGTCTTCTTTCGTTCCGAAAGATTTACCACGGTATTGGCAACTTCAACAGCCTTGTCCATTTCAAGACTCTCTACTTCAGAAACGCTTTTTGTGCCTTTTGCCGCTTTTTGCTCAGATAACAGCGAATATGCTGTCTGAATTTGCGCCAAATCTGATTTCAGAGAATCCAATTTTTCACTTGAGCCTTCGAGCTGCTCCAAATGAAGCAAACCAAGTTTTCTCAAGTTCTTGAGAGTATCCTTGAGCCCTTTTTCTTGAACTACAAGAAATACTTTTTTCATGGGAACTATCATTCTTCAGCCCCCTTATCATCTTCTGCTTCTTTTGCAGCCAAAGCATTTGCTGCATTGCGCGCGTCAATCTTTTTCTTAGAAATTTTTGAACGCACAACTGCACTTACTTGCTGGTCGCCTAAGTAAACAGAAATCTTCT
>ERZ842401.4861-NODE-4861-length-15283-cov-3.393289_pt1 | contig 15283 bp, 10 predicted proteins | sample MGYA00521270_ERZ842401 | MGnify/ENA primary metagenome ERZ842401 (study PRJEB31892, sample SAMEA3878208) | bioreactor metagenome | biome: Moose rumen | place: Sweden | collected 2011-10 | study: EMG produced TPA metagenomics assembly of the PRJEB12797 data set...
GTTCATAATGGCGCAGGTCGGGCAGTGCATACAGCTCGTGACCTTCTTGCCGTCGATGGGACATTTGCGGGAGCTGAGCTCGCCGCCGCGCTCAAAGACCGCGATCTTCAGCCCCGGTCTTTTGTGGCAGAGCTCATAGGCGGAGAAAATGCCGCCCGGGCCCGCGCCGATGATGATGACGTCGTAGTTTTTCATGGTGAGCACCTCGCACGTTTTTGTTCCATTTGGCATAGTAGCAAAAAAGAAGAACGCCGTCAAGCGTTCTTCTCATCATTGCTCAATCTTGAAATGCGCTTTTCGGCGTGGTGAAGCCGTCATAGTCGATCGCCCAGCCGCCTTTGTATTTGATCGTCAGATACATGTCGCGCTCACCGTCGTTGAGCTTGTAGTAGCAAAAGCCGTCCGCGTCGAATCGATCGGTGATATCAATGACTTGATCTTGAAAGTAGATCTGTGTCGTACCGTCGTCCTTGAACTCGATATCCGGACTGGAGCCGTCCAATTCCTCCAGCAGCTCCTCCGCCGTCAGCGGACGCTCGCGGCCAAACTGGTCGATCTCAATGCCGCCTCCGCCGCTCTCGTGTACCACACCGTCTTCGTCCGTATAGGTCAGCGTGTATTCGCCGTTCCCGTTCGACTCAAACACGGCGTCGATCTGCTCGCCGCGAAACCAAAGCTGAACGGTCTGCCGGATGCCGCCGATATCGGCCGCGTAGGCGGCTCCTGCGAGCGCCAGCACCATGACCGCCGCCGCGCAAACCGCGACCAGCCTGCTGATATAGACCTTGTGTGTCGATCTCATTGATTTTACCTCCGTCAAAATATTCTCGGAGGCATGAAGCGTCGAAAATGCTCTCTGGTACTTTTCCTTATTCGTCATCGTTCCACTCCTCCTTCAGCATATCTTTCAGGAGCATCCGTCCCCTGCTCAGTTGACTCTTGACCGTTCCCTCGCGCAGCCGCAATATCTCCGCGATCTCGCCCACGGCGTAATCCTCCGGCCCCATGATGCCGCTGGGATGGACGATGCAGGCGTTGAGGCCCTGCTCATGCACCGCGTCCAGCACGGCCTGGCTGGCCATGGCCTTGCTGCGGCTGTAGCAGCCCACCACTTCGTCCGGGTCAAAGCGACGCACTTCCTTGATGGCCTTTCCCATGGCCGCTTCCGGAATGGCTCCGGTGGAGGAGCAGTAGACCAGCTTTTTGCATTCGGGATGGGAAAGGCACAGGCGGATGATGTTCCTGGTGCCATCCACGTTGACCTCCATCACCTTGGAGGAATAATCAGGGTTCACGGTGACGATGCTGGCGATATGCAGCACGATGGTCTCTGTGCCCTCCTCCACAGTGAACAGCTTTTCCAGGGAAGCCATATCGGTCAGATCGCCCTCCACGATCTCCGCTTCCTTGGGCACATATTTCATGGCCGGATCGCCGGGAAGCACGAAAGCCCGCACATCCTCCCCCCGCTCGATCAGCTGCCGGCAGATGGTGCCGCCCAGGAATCCCGCCGCGCCGGTGACCAGATACTTCACATTGTTTTTCATATTCAAAACCTCCGTTATGATTTTCTTTCTTTGTCCGTCAGCTTTCCAACTGACGGGCTTATCATAACGGAGGTTTGTTTATATTTTGTCAGGGTTTTGTTAAAGAATGGTTAATGCGGATCATGGGGATTCCAATACGCTCAGCAAGCTGTCCATCAGCTCCTGATCGTACATTTTGCAGTTGGTGCGGTCATAGTGTGACCCGGTTACATCCCAAAGAATCGGGCAAATCCGGCGTTCATACGCAGCCTTGCATACCGAGAAAAGAAACAGCCGAACCGACTCAGGATCTTTGTTGTTCTTGGGGCAGCCATATTCCCCGATAATGACAGGAATACCCTGATCCACCAGCATTACTTTGATTTTATCCATGTATCTGTTCAGCTCGGCAAAGTCATTATCCGTTCCCCAGGTGGGCCGCATCTTGCCCCAATTTGCGTCCTCCTCCAGGATTGCGAAAGTAGGAGGCGTATAATAATGGACAGAAAGCGCACAGCGGTGCGCAGGATCATCCGGGAGTTGAAACAGCGCGTCGCAGGTTTCATCAATCCCCGTAGCGTATCCTGCAATAAGCAGATGCCGCTGTGCATTGTTTCCGCCTGACGCGCGGATCACATCCACGAAAGCCTGGTTAATCCCATTCAGCAGTTCATATGCCTTGGCTTTTCCGTTTGTGCCTCCCCAACGGTTCCACAAGCTGTCCCAGCAGCCCTCCTCGTTCAGCGATTCGAAGATCAGATAATCGCCAGCATCCTGAAAAGCCTCGGCAACCTGGTTCCAGATCTTCCGATAGGCCGCCAGGTGTTCTTCTTCTTTCCCGGCAGCAAAGTCGACAAAAAAGCCGTTCTCATCATGATGGATATTGATGATCACATACAAACCGGCATCCAACGCCCAGTTAACGGTTTCTTTCACCGCGCTCATATATTCGCGGCTGATATTATAGTCCTCATCCATCAGATTGAACCAGTGGACCGGAACCCGCAATACGCCGAACCCGGCGTTCGCATATCCCTGTATGATCTCCCGTGTAATCATGGGGCTTCCCCATGCGGTCTCATAAGACTGCACCAATCCATCACCATACAGACCGATCCAATCTCCGAAGGATTCAAAGGTATTTCCCAGATTGATGCCAATGCCCATATCCCGAACAAGATCCATCGTGGTGATATCTCTCATGGTGTCCGGAACGCTGCGTTCAGCCCAAGCAGAAAAGATTATGACAGTAAACAGCAGCAAAACCAGGATGATAGATAAAACTGCCTTTTTTATGTTCATTTCTGATGCCTCTTTTCCCTTTTCCTCTTTAAGAGCATGCAGATATTGCAGGATCGTATTGATAATCAAGCCTTTTCATGCCGTGAAACGTTTTTCTATCTGCAAAGCTTTCAATGCCGGATTTTGGCATCTCCTTGCGCCATTTGTTTGGTAATCACCGGAGCCATGCATTGGGTCACGGCCGGGATCAGCGCATGGTCAAAATTTTGCCGCACCCCGCAGGCTTCGCCGATCACCATCGTGTTTTCGTAGCCTGCGCCGCAGGGCTGCCAATCGGGGAGACGGTCGTTGGCTGGATTGCCCGTTCGGGCAAAGGTTAGAACGCTCTCAAACACCTGCTCCTGCACCCGTTCCGTGATGGTGTTGTCGCCGTCCGGACGGTGGGTGTGCTCCACCAGGTCGATATTATGGAACACATAGGGAATATCGCTGCAATGCCAGGGAGATGTGCCGCCGTTGATGGGCTGATCCAGGCTGAACAGATAAGAGAAGGTGCAGTCGTTCAAGGCGGAGCGCTTGGCGATGTAGTCGATCTCCGGGCTGCGGAAAACGAAGCCCAACCGTAAAAGATACTGTTAAACTTGAATCGTTGCGCAAACCCGTTCATCCAGGGAAGAGCCGCCAGCATAAATCTGGTATGTCCCCGGCTCTACAATCTTCTTGCCCGCTTTTTCCATATAGATTTCCAGGTCACACGGCTGAACGGAAAACTCTGCCTTCCGGCATTCGCCGGGTGCAAGATCGTGCAGCCGTTCAAACCCGATCAGCCGGCGGAGCGGATGTACCGTTTCAGAGGGTGATACGCGCCGGATATACAGCTGCGCCACCTCATCACCCTTTACCGCTCCTGTATTCTTTACAGTCACCGAGATCTTTATGCCATCACCCTGTTTTTCGATCTCCAGATCACTGTAATCGAATGCCGTATAGGACAGCCCGTGTCCGAAGGGGTAAAGCACCGGCTTGCTGAAATACCGGTAGGTTCTCGGATGTGCGATCAGATCGTAATCTTCGATAGGCGGCAGATCCGCATCGCTCTTATACCAGGTCATTGGCAATCGCCCGGCAGGGTTTGCTTCTCCGAAAATGGCGGCAGCCAGTCCGTTGCCCATATCCTGGGAGCCGGTAGCGTTGGTTAAAATCGCCGGCACATGGGCCTGCATCCAATTGATTGCGTAAGGATAGTTTGCGATCAGCACCACCGCCACGTTCGGGTTGGCTTCATAAACAGCTTCTACCAGCTTTTCCTGCAGAGGAATCATTTCAATTGTGCTTCTGTCGATTTCCTCCTTCGCATTCACAACAGGATTGCACCCGACCGCCACGATCACCTTTTTTGCCTTTTTCGCCAAAGCTTTCGCACGTTCTATGCCGTTGGAAACCATCTCCACCGTCAGCGTCGCCGCTTCTCTCTCCGACCCGGCCCAGGCACCGGCATAGTTGTTGCCTTCCTTGGTATTGCTTTCGGCCGTGCGCCTGATCAGAGGATCTGTTTTCAATACTCCATCTTCCACGTACACGTTTCGATTGCCGAAGCAATGGATACGGATCTCTCCTTCTTCATCATTCCAATACCTGGAGAGCTCTACGCTGTTGGCGTTTTGCGGGTTTGGCAGGCGTTCCGCGTCAGCCATTCCGATGGTAAAGCTTTCAAAGATGAACCAGAAAAAAGGCTCATCAGACGCCAGGCTGATCTTACCGTCCATGCCAACCGTCAGATATTTGTGATAGGCAGGCGCGTACAGGAAATTGCTGCCGGAGCCCCAGTTGATCTGCTCAAAAACGATTGCGTCTTCCTTTTTGTCCACCAGCTTAAGCTCTGCGGGCTCCGGCTCTGTCAGCCCCCGGGGCACTTCCGCAGGCCGGCTGCCCCCTATATACTTGCTACCTACTTTGAACCTCACCAGGTTCAATCCGCTGTCAAAAGGTATTTTGCGGTGCGTTTTCTTTTCCAATCCCGCCTTCAGCGTGACCTGATACATTGGTTTCCCGCCATACCAGTCCATGTACCATTTATCAGCAACAGGGCCGATCAGCGCAATATCATCGTCCTTCTGAAAGGGGAGAAAACCCTTTTCATTTTTCAGCAGGATATTGGATTCCATGCTCATCTGCAGAGAAATCCGCTTGGATTCATCTGTTCCCACGTCTGCCATATCCAGCTCCGCATAGGGATCCATGGGGTCAAATACGCCCTGGCGGATCAGTTCCTCAACCGTGCAAAGAATGGATTTGTCCATTTCAGCTTCCGTGATGAGCCCGAGCTCATAGGCTTCCCTGGCTGCTTTCGCCACGATTCCCGGATGATCCAGCATTGCGTCCACGCCTGCTTTGACTCCTTCCGCCAAAGTTTCCGCATGGGTTTTGAAATAATGGTGATAATTTACGGTTTGCTGAAAGTCGCCGCCATCCGTCATGGCGTACCGAATGCCCCACCGATCTTTCAGAATGTCCTGAACCTCATGATTCAGCATGGCAGGCAAGTGATTGATCTCATTATATGAGGTCATGACGCCTTCCGCGTGCCCTTCCTGCGCGCAGTAACGGTAGGGTTCCAATTCATAGTCAAACTTGACTTTATCGCTGATATCGGCGTTCACCGTATTTCGATTCCATTCCTGGTTGTTGGCATAGAAATGCTTCAGCACCGCTCCGGTACGAACGCGATCGCCCCTTTCTCCGGGCTGAAGGGGCGTGCCGTCGTAGTTGTGCTCGTCCTGCATTCCTCTGATATATTCGGAAGCCATCTTTCCTGTCAAATACGGGTCTTCTCCATACCCTTCCTCCGTCCGTCCCCAACGCGGATCGCGGCAAAGATCAACCGTTGGCCCCAGACGGCTGTGACCGCCTTTTCCAACCGCATTGCCAAATGCCCGCGACTCTTTTCCGGTCACATCGCCGGCTCTGCGGATCAGCTCCCGATCAAAGGTGGCGGCCATGCCGATGGGCTGGGTAAAGGAAGTTGTCGGCGTAGGCGGATAGGCTTCGCGCTGTCCCGCCCGGGCCTGAACACCATGCGCACCTTCACCGCCGCAGGCAGACGCTTCAATGCCCAGACGCTCGTTCCGAAAATGCAGCGTAAAGCAGGTAAACTTTTCTTCGATCGTCATCTGGGAAACGAGCCATTCCGCTCTTTCGCGAACCGAAAGATGCGGGTCAAATAAAGGAGCGTTTCTACCCATATGAATTCCCCTTCCTGAAGTGACTGAAGATCAGAGCTATGCGTGTTTCCATATCAACAGAATTATATTACAATTGCATGCAAAGCACAAGGCTTCCACACAAAACGGGGCCTGAACCGTTTCCGCTCAGGCCCCTCCTTGATGCTTGTTTATCAGCCCATGTTCAGTCTGCTGATGAACTGTCAATGATTACATGATTTTCGTAGCCAGCCATTCGGTGTACTGTTTTTGGCATTCTTCCACACCGTTATCGGCAAGATCCTTCTGGAACGCATCCCAGGTGGCGTCAAAATCGGCTTCGGAGCACATGACGCACTTGACCAGCTGTTTCTGCGCAATATCATTCAGGACAGTTTCCATATCCTGCAATTCCTGAGGCTTCTGATACGCCCAGATCGGAGAGAAGGGCCGAAGCTCAAACTCATCCGGCTGCGGAAAAATATCGGTCAGCGCTTCGATACCCAGCGCGGCGCAGGCTTCTTTCTGCTGCTCGTCATATTCGGCAACAACGCTTTCCTTGGTATAGCGGGTGTAGGAAATGCCATTTTCATCCACGGCGCCTTCACCGTAGCGGGGGAAGCCGGGATAGTTTTCGATACCGGTCTTCTTGGCGTAGTCGGGGTCAGAATTGGCCTTGGCAATCTCTTCTGCAGAACGGACCGGCTTGCCGTCCACCATCTCATAGTTTACGCCTTCAATGCCCCAGTTGAACAGCATCTGGCCTTCATCAGAGCAGATGAAATCGAGGAACTGAATGGCCTTAACCGGATCCTTGCAGCTCTTGGTGATCCCAATTCCCCAGCCAACCTGGAGACCCTGATACCGGAGAATCGGGCACTTCTGATCCGCACGGAGCGTGACAGGCAGCGGGAAGTAAGTCTGCGCCAGCTTGCCATCCGCTTTCAGTACGGAAACAGCCTGCGAATAATGCCACCAGGCATCGGTGAGAGCGACGACCCGTCCAGAAGCAACCTTTGCCATGTAGTCTTCATCCGTCTGGGTCGCAAAGTTGTTATCCAGGATTCCTTCGTTAAACATTCTGTTCACCCAGCGGAAGTATTCCTTTTCTTCTTCCGTCGTGTGCTTATATATCACGTTGTAGTCATCATCCACAACCCACTGGCCATGGTCGTCGGACGCGTCCGCCACGAAGCCGGCGGGGTTGCCCAGGGTAATCATCCAATGCCAGTCGGACGCGCTCATGGTGATGCCGATCATATCCAGGCCGTCGTCCGTCTTCGGATGCGCCGCCAGATAATCCTTAATGCATTTTTCAAACTCTTCGATGGTCTTGGGATACTGATAACCATTGTCCTTGATCGCAGCGTACTGAATCTGTACGGAACCGCCGGTGGTCAGGGTCTGTCCGCGCACGCCGTACGCGCACAGCTGATAAATACCGTTGTCCTCCTGACTCCAGGCCAGCTTTTCGAATTCGTCGCCGTACATTTTCTTGATATTCGGGCCATACTCCTCGATGAGCGGACGCATATCAATGTATGCTCCGGCTTCATACAGGTTCGTTGCCTCACCCTTGGCGTAGATGAGGTCCGGATATTCGCCTTCGGCGATCATCATGGCGACATCTTCGCCGCCATCGCCAGTTGACGCGACGGGATAGGTAGAATCCAGGATGACGCCTGTCGCGTCCGCAATCGCCTTGCCAACCGGGTTATCCAGCCAGACGTTGTTTGTCCCGTCCATGTTGTAATAGGTCAGGGTGACGTAATCCTCACCGAATGCCATGGTGGGGAGCACTCCGATGATCATCACCAGAGCAAGGAGCAGAGCCATTTTTTTCATACGGGATTTCCTCCTTTTTTTATTTCAACAGCCTCTTTCCGAAGACTGCTGTAAACGATGGGCTATTGCTGTTCTGCTGCATCACGCTTTCACAGATCCCAGCGTCATGCCGCCGACAAAGTACTTCTGCACGAATGGATAAACGACCAGGATCGGAACGGTCGCTACCACTGTTACAGCCATACGAATGGACATGGGAGTGATGCTGACGGCTGTGGATGTATTGCTGTGCGTATCAATCTGCATGTTTGCCTGGGACATAATTTCATACAGCTTGTACTGCAGGGTGGGAAGCTTCTTTGCGTACAGATAGGTATCCATGAAGGAATTCCATTGGCCGACCGCATAGAAGAGCGTCACTGTAGCGACAACAGGCTTGCAAATCGGGAAAATGATTTTGAAAAAGATCTGAAGGTCGTTTGCGCCGTCCAGCATGGCGGCTTCCTCCAGCGCATCCGGCAGCCCTTGTATGTATGACCGGATCAGGATCATGTTATAGACCCAGATCAGGCCGGGGAGGAGATAAACCAGGAAATTGTTCTTCAATCCCAATGTCTGGACAGTCAGCAGGTAATCCGGGATGATGCCTCCGCCTACATACATGGTAATAACAAAGATGACGGTAAAAAGTTTTCTTGCGATAAAATCCTTTCGGGCCAGGGCGTAAGCCAGCATGGAAGTGGAGATGACGGAGACAAAAGCCCCAATCACGGTTCTGGCTACGGACAGCACCGCCGCGTTGATCAGATCCTTGTCCTGAAATACATATCTGTAATTGGACAGAGTCCACTTTGAAGGAACAATGATGTTGATATTCTTAATGGTTTCCAGTGAATCATTCAGAGAAATTGCAAGCACATTCAGGAAGGGGTAAAAGGTCATCAACAGAACCAGGAGGAAGATCAGAACCAGAAGATAATCAAACCAGGTCAGTTTCTTCAGTTTATTCATCTCTGTCCGCCTCCCTTACAGCAGCCGGTCTTCGCCGAAGTGGCCTGCGATCCAGTTGGCTCCCAGCATCAATGCCACGCCAACTGCCGACTGGAATACGCCGATGGCTGTTCCGAGACCGTAATCATTCTTTCCGATGCCTTTTTTATAGGAGAACCAGGAAAGCACCAGCATATGGTCTTCAATCAGCGGGTTGGACATCAGCATTTGCCGCTCCATTCCCACGCTCAGCGCTCCGCCAATGCTCATGATTAGCAATACAATGATTGTTCCTCGGATGCCAGGCAGTGTGATGTGCCAGATCTTTCGCGCTCGATTGGCGCCATCGATTTCCGCCGCTTCATAAAGCCCCTGGTCAATACCAGCCATGGCAGACAGGTAGATGATGGCATTCCAGCCAACTTCTTTCCAGATGTTCACAAAGACGACTGTAAACCATGCTTTGGGAGAATCGGTGCTCATCATGCGCAGGTTCTGCCCAAAGAGTGAATCCAGAACGCCGCCGTCGTTAAACATGTTTTTCGCAATGCTGGCAATAATAACCCACGAAACGAAATGAGGCAGATAGGAAACCGTCTGGGTGATCTTCTTAAAACGCATAAACCGCAGCTCATTCAGGAAAATAGCAAACAGAATGGCAAAGAAGGTACCCAGAAAGATATCCATGAAGCTGATCCCCAGGGTATTGACGATGACCTGGGTAAACTGCCGATCGTTGAATGCTTTCAGGAAATTATCAAACCCGACAAACTGCCTTTCCCAGATCGGAAGCGAAAAGGACGAAGCTTTCACATTCTGGAATGCCATGGTCCATCCCCACAGGGGGATGTATTTGAAAATGATGAGCCAGACCAGAAACGGCACTGACATGAGAAACAGCCAGCGTTGTCTCCAAATGACGCTTCCTAAGTGTTTAGTTCTGCCTTTTGCTGCCATGTTTGCACTTTTCTCCATATGGCCTCCTCTCCGGAATCCGCAAAAACCAGCTTTCATGGCAATGTGGTTTTTGTGCATTCTCTTGGATGTATGGTTGACGGCGATTCTTTTTCCACGAAGAATAACATGATACGGAACGCTTCCCTCTGTGTTCGTAATGATTATATATCTGCCAGGCAGACGGAAACTATCAATATTCCGGGAGATATGTATAAGATTTCCGATTATCTATTGACGTGTGGCACGAAAAACGCAGAATAAAGCTCCCCCGCGGAGCGGGAGAGCGGGAAAACCATGATAAATCAACCAGGTACGCGGTATGCATTTACGCTGCTTTGAATCAATCAGCTCCTTAAAATCTTGACATCCTTCTCTTTCAGAGAGATCGTATCTCCAGCTGCATATTCTGTTCCATTCATGATATCTGTCACCGATCCCGGGGACGTGATCTGCTTTTCTTCATTTGAATGATTCAGCACGAACAGATATCTGCCTTTTTCACTGGAACGCTCCGTCACTTCCACATCCTCATCACATTCCAGAACCGGCTTGATTCCATGTTCCGTACAGATATTCCAAAGGTAATCCGAATAAAAATCATCATTGGACAGGGTACCAACATAGTAAGCGCAGCCCTTTCCATAAGTATTCTTCGTTAGCGCCGGATACCCCGCGTAGTAGTCATCTTCAAAACTTGCCTGCGCTTTTGCACCTTCTGTATGTATCACATCGCACAGGATTCCGGCAGGATACTCTCTGTCTTTGTAAATAAAGTGATTCTGCTCATCCGGAGGAAGCGCATCAAGCTCTTCTACCCAAATGCCAAGGATATCCCTCAGCTTTCCGGGATATCCGCCCAGAACCACAAGATCATGATCTTCAACGTAGCCGCTGAATGTTGTGGCCACAAAAACGCCGCCGGCCTTAACATACTCCCTGATTTTTGTGTCAAATCCGTTTTTGCACATGTAGAGCATGGGAGCGATCACCATGCTGTACTTTGCCAGATCATCTGTGACGCTGACAAAATCAACGGAAATATGACGTCTCCACAACGCATGATAATAAGCCTTGATCTGCTCAACATAAGAGAGGCTTCTTGAAGGGCCGGCGGATAATTCCGTAGCCCACCAGTTATCCCAGTCAAATACAATGCAGACTTTGGCATCCGTTCTGGCTCCAAGGGTCGCGTCCCGCAGCGTTTCAAGTTCTTCTCCGAGTTCTGTGATCTCTCTGAAAACTCTGGTATCACTCGTTCCGACATGGTCAATGATCGCACCATGATACTTTTCGCACGCACCGATACTTCTTCTCATCTGGAAAAACATGACAGAATCCGCCCCATGAGCCACCGCCTGATAGCTCAATAGCCGCATCACCCCGGGCCTCTTCTGTTTACAGTAAAGGTGCCAATTGCTCACGCTTGCCGTCTGTTCCATCAGCGCAAAGGGCTTTCCCTGCTTCAAGCCTCTCATAAGATCATGGGATAAAGCCGGCTCGAAAGGCATAGCATTGTAGGCGGGATAATTGTCCCATGATATGAAATCCATATCTCGGGCCCATTTCTGGTAGTCCAGGCACCTGTACAGGCCCATCAGGTTTGTCGTGACCGGGATGTCGGGGGTGTACTTTCTGAGAATCTCTTTTTCAAGATTGAAGCATTCAAGGATGCTGTCGGAATTAAATCTCGCGTAATCCAGGGAAATCCCCTGAAAGTTCGTGCGCAGACCATCCCAGTCAAATTCCTCCGATCTGAGATCCGGAGTAACAATATCCTCAAAATCATACAGGGTATGACTCCAGAAATTCATATTCCAGGCCTTGTTAACATTTTCGATCGTACCGTATTTTCGCTTCACCCACTCTCGAAATTTTCTCTCACAGTTTTCACAGTAGCACTCGCCGCCGAATTCATTGGAGATATGCCAGCAGACGATATTTTCATGATCCCTGTAGCGCGCCGCGAGCTTCTCGACCAACAGAGCGGCAAAGCGTCTGTAGCTTTCTGAATTTGGACAGGAATTATGCCTTGAGCCGAATTTTCTCCTCATTCCATTCTTTTCCGTCCGCAGGATATCCGGGTATTTTCTTGCCATCCACGCGGGATGCGCAGCCGTGGAAGTCGCAAGACATACCTTGAATCCATTTTTTCTGACAAGCTCCATGATCCTGTCCAGCATCGAAAAGTCATATACATCTTCCGAGGGCTGCAGCAGGGCCCAACTGAATACATTGAGTGTTACCACATCAATATGCGCCTCTTTCAATAAGCGCATATCCTGAGCCCATATTTCTTCGGGCCACTGCTCGGGGTTATAATCTCCGCCAAACAGTATTTTTGTAACCTTTTCCGATTCGATCATGATTCATGATTCCTCCCATAGCCGGATAATATCCGCTCCTTTGCGGACAAACGCGATATACTCGTCGATGGCTGCGGCCACAATGATCCATCTTCCACCTTCATAAACCTTTTTATCAAGCGTTCTGATCCATTCTCCCTTTGGCAGATAAACGCTGCGTTCCGTTTGTCCCTGGGTGGTAATGGGGGCAAACAGAATATCCGGACCAAACATGTACTGATCTGAGAGATCCAGACAATTTGCATCATCCGGGAAATCAAAAAACATCGGCCGCATGACGGGTTCGCCCGTGCGCGAAGTTCTTTCCGCGCATTCGAGAATATAAGGCTTGAGTTTTGCTCTGAGCAGAATCAGGCCGCGGAGGATCGGGAAATTTTTCTCTCCAAACGACCATATCTCATTATCCCCTCCGCTGGGTTCATAAACGCCTGGGTGACGCGGAACATAATCTTTGGGCCTGTTTCTTGAACCATGGAGCCGCATGACGGGACAAAACAGACCAAACTGGAACCATCGGACAATCAGTTCGCGAAAATAATCGCTCTCAATATCTCCACCGTAGAACCCGCCAATGTCGGAGTTCCACCATGGGATCCCACATAGGGACATCGACAGTCCCGATACAATGCTTTGCCTTAAGGAATCAAATGTTGACGGGATGTCTCCATTCCACACGATGGCGCCAAACCTCTGGCTGCCTGGATACGCGGCCCGGGTCAGGGAAACAATTTCTGTTTCCCCTTCGCCTTTCAATCCGTCATAATAGGCCTTTGCGTAATAATATGGATACAGCAGTCCGACCTGCGATCCATTTCCGATGTAGAAACTGAGATTGCCAAACTGCTGTGGATGGACATCCGGTTCCGCCTCGTCAAGCCAGAAGGTTTTGATCCCATAGCGGTAGTAGCCCTTCTTCGCCTGCTCCCATACAAACTCCCGCGTTTTGGGGTTCGTGGGATCGATAAACGTGACCTGCCCGCAGAAATCGAATAGTCCGTATGATCCGTTTTCCGTGCGCACCAGCATTTTCTCTTCATTCATTTTTTCGAAATTATGGCTTTTCGGATGTGCCGTCGGCCAGATGGATACAACGGGCCGTATTCCCATTTCCTCCAGTTCTTCGCACATTTTTTGAGGATCCGGCCAGTATTTCGGATCAAAATCCCAGTTGCCCTGCTGTGTCCAATGGAAAAAATCAATGACGATCGCGTTGACGGGAATCTTCATTTCATAATACCGCCGCGCTACCTCCATCAGATCGTCCTGGCTTTCGTACCGCAGACGGCATTGCCAGAACCCCGCCGCCCATTCAGGCATAGGAGGGCAAAAACCTGTCAGGTGCGCATATTTGTTGACCAGTTCCGCAGGCGTATCTCCGACAAAAACAAGATAATCCGCCTGATAGCAGCTTTCCGCCTGCCAAACCGTATGATTCCTGCCGAATTCAACCGTCCCGATGGCAGGATTGTTCCAGAGAAAACCATAGCCAAGCGAAGAATAAACAATCGGCAGCGTAGATTTTGTGTTCCAGTGCATCAGATCATAGGTGCAGCCCTTTCGGTTGAAGAAATCCTGCTGCTCCTGTCCCAGACCGTATATATGTTCGTCTTCTCTTGCTTCAAAAACGATGCGGGTCCGATAGTTATTTCCCTCAACATGCAGATACCTTGTGGCGGGATCATATTCCTCCCGTGTGCGCAGCACCGCTTTCCCATCCCTGCAGAAGGTCAGGATACAGCACTTATGCCACGGATGCACCCTGGAAACCTCCACCTTCAGTTTACCGTTGCAGAGATAAGACCTGTCCTCGCTTTCCATGATTATGCGCGTCTCACAGGCTTCTGCATCCAGCAGCGTCCATTTTTCCTCTGAAAGCTGGGCGTTTCTCGTCGCTCTGACCCTGACGCAATCCGGACCATAAGGCTCAACAAAGACCAACTCATCGCGCATTTCAAATAAAATGCCGTTTTTATATGCTGAAATCCTGCTCATCGTGTTCTCTCCTAAAGTACTTTACGCATATTCTAAGAGAAGGTGAATCGGTTAAATACCGCTATTTCGCCTGCCTCATTCGATTGGAACTCAAAGTAGACCGCATGCTTTCCTACAACCCCGGCCGTCAGAGAAGCGGTTTGTTCCTTCCCCTCGCCGGAAAAATCCAGTTGCGCAATCACGCGTCCCCTGTAGGAATCCAGCCGCACGTTCACTTTCAGCGGCTGATGCTGATCCAGCACAACGGTAACGGTGCGGTATGGATTGCTGCCAAATTGCAGATATCGGAAGCCTACGGTCGTGCCGGAGGTAATCCCCACGATGGGAGCGGAAACATCGGGGCGCTGTTCATAGCATGGCTTGATATAGGCACGCTGCCTGCTCCCGTGAATATGGCAGGCATACCCGGCAGAAATCCACTTGGATGCGTCCAGACCGTTGATGTGCGGGCCTTGAGACGTCATCTCCACGGGGCGGGAAGATACCGGCTCGCCATTCAGATATTGGATATCTCCGATATACAGAGCGCCGTCTCCGCCCAATGCCACGTCTATGGGCCCCAGCATCGCCTGCCTGGAAAACTCATTGACGCCAGTCTGACGATGATAGAATATATACCACTTCCCGTTAATTTCTGCGATAGAGCCGTGATTATTTCCCCACTGGTAGGTCATGGTGCCCACGCCATCCGCATCCCGAAGGATCTCGCCTCCGTTAAAGCTGATATCTCCACCGCCGATGAAGGGGCCGAAGGGAGAATCACTGAAACGATAGGAAAGAAAACCATTGTTTGACGAAAAAACGCCCAATTCGGGTACGGGTTTCTCGTAGCATTTGGAAAAAATATACACATACTTTCCCAATACTTTTCTGGGGCTGGACGCCTCAAAGAAACCATCGATCAAAGAAATATGCCCATCATCCTTTGGATTCCAAGGGCAGGTGGAATGTCCCATAGGATTGGATATGAGCGTATCTTCTTTGATAGTGGCCATATCGTCTTCCAATTCAGCGATATAGCAGGGAGAAGCGCAGCCGCCCCAATAGGCATAAACCCTGCCATCGTCATCCACCAATACACCGGGATCGAAGCCCAGCTTTGTTTCCACTGGATTTTCAAACGGTCCCCAAGGAGTCTTGGAAGAAGCCACGACGATCAGTTCGCCGCATTTTTCCGCGGCGTACAGATAATAGGTGTCGCCCTTTTTTACTACATCCGGCGCATAGA
>ERZ842401.4862-NODE-4862-length-15282-cov-100.599396_pt1 | contig 15282 bp, 15 predicted proteins | sample MGYA00521270_ERZ842401 | MGnify/ENA primary metagenome ERZ842401 (study PRJEB31892, sample SAMEA3878208) | bioreactor metagenome | biome: Moose rumen | place: Sweden | collected 2011-10 | study: EMG produced TPA metagenomics assembly of the PRJEB12797 data set...
AAGTACAACATCTAGCTTCATATCTGCTTCGCAGAGACGAAGCCTATATCGTTATAAGATATGTCAGTAACGTAATCCAAAAGCATCTCATCGTTAAAATATTGCAGTCTAAGATAAGGTGCTAAATTTGATACAATGGGAGTTTTGGATTTTTGGCAGAATCTTAGTAATATCGCCTGAAGGAATGAATCAGAAAAAGGCTTTTCTTTAATTTTACTCTCGGATAATATTAAATAATCAATACCATTTTCTTTTCTGATAAAAGATACAGGAATGTGCTCGGCTATTCTGTTCCATAATCTCTGCGGAGCGATAATGAGTTTGTTATCCAAACCATCGTCTATTGATTTCAATTCACCGATAAGATTTTCATCTATATCGCGGAGGTTTTGATAGAAAGAATCTTCTGATCCTCCTGATTTTTTAAAGAACTGAGAGAAATTGGGCTGACGTAACTCCTCTAGAATGGAATTTATGTTTTGAGGCAAAAATTCTGAGAGCTGCTGGCACAGGCTATTATCCATAGACAAACGGAAAAGCTGATTCCAAAACAATCGGTCCGTAAGTTCTACATCGTCTTTGGCATTATGTGCAGTATGCAGAGAATAAGCATATCTGCAAGGATTCAATAAGATCTCTATTTCAAGAGTGTCCCAAACAAAGACCGGATTTACTTTAGCATGAGCCCCAAGTATCTTTAAATCCCATTGTTTGATTCTGTGACCAACTACAATCGGCTTGGAGTTAACTTCATCCACAAGGGCATTAAGTTGACCTTTGTCTTCGTAATAATGTGTATAATCAGAGGATCGGAAAGCAAATTCTTTAATATCATTGCCATCCGATTCCAAGTCAAATACCATATAGGGTAGCTTACCTTTTAATTCGCTCCATTGCTGACCTATGTATAAATCGAACAGTTTTGTATCAGCAAAATGGCCAGATACAATTTCTGTTGCATAATCTTTGGGGAAGAATCGTAGCATTTGGAATTGCTCTTCTTCCGATATGGATTTCAGTGCTTTTACATTTGCATCAACTCCAAGAGACTTTATAAAAGAATCACCGTCTATATCGTCCTCTACTAGAGGGCCATATTGCTTTATGAATGAAGCGATAAAAGAATCTGGCTGCTGAGAAACCCAAGAAGAGATTGCATCGAAATCTTCCATTTGGTTTAGGAATTCATAATCACCTGTTTCTACAAACAGTTCGGCATACATTTCATCATTTAAGGATTCTACATTTTCTGCAATTTGTTGCAAAGTGATACCTTTCTCTGAACAGGTTTTCAAGAATGAACGCACTCCTTCTGCGTTTTCTTTTATCTCTTCGCACAATCCCTTACATAGAACTTTATATGTAGATGAATCAGAGTCTAGACTGATGTATTTTCCCCACAAGTCCAAGTTTCCAACCACTTTAAACTCCATCAAATGCTTCAAAAGTGTTTTAGGAGCCTTTGATTCCAGTAACATTTTGGCACACCAATCTCTAAGAGAGTCATCGTCTAGCAAGTCTCTTATATCGTGTTTCTCTATAAAATCATCATCCTTATCAGAATAATACAGGAGAGATATTTTATAGGCTTGATCAAGGTTCCTCCTAAGGAATTCCTTTACATAAATCCATTCTGTTGTGAGTGTATTAAACCAGACATTATCTCCAGTTAGTTCATATATGGCCATTCGTAAGGGAACGGTGTCAACATCATTGTTGTCAAGTTGTAGTTTGTCATAAATGGGGTGGGTCTTTAGCCAATTTTTAACTTTATCCAACCCAGAAAATGCCTCTTTTTGCAGAATATTTGTAATTTGGGCTGCATATGGCTCCAAATCAAAAGATTCAGGAAGCTTCGATAACGTGGTAATACTTCCTTCTGTAAACAAACGTTCTAAGATGGCTTTTCTAAATAGCTCATAAGAATATTGTCTTGCAGATTCCTCTGAAGAGTAATCCGTATTTAATATTATTTGAAGGAGAATGCCGTGAAGGCTTTCATCTTGGAGAAACTCTTCTATAGCTTTTATCTGTTTATCACTAGATACTCGGGACAGGTATTCTGTAAAAGTATCTATTACCTCTGAACTTTTTGCTTCATCTAATTCTCTACGCCCATAAGAAACCTGCTTTGTTACGATTTTATTTGTAATGTGGTATAAAACGTCTTCATCATAACTATCTCCCTTGCTATCCACTCCATGTATTTTGGCATATTTTCCTCGGTATGTCATGGCCATAAGCAAGTTCTCCCTATTATATTCAAGGCGCACAGCATTGACTGCATTCCATTTCCCTCTTGGGTTTTTTCGCGGAGTTAAGATAACCCACTCCCCATCTCTGGGGGATGTAGAAGACTTCCATTCAGCATCATTAACATATAGGCTGAATATGCGATTCTCATCCTCCGGTTTTCCACTAATGCCTTTATTGCCTGTAATAATAAATCCCCATCCTTTATAAGAATCGAAGAATTTGACGATTCCTATTATCCGCTTTGGTTGTTTGGGATCCTTTTCTTTTTTCTCTTTCTTGTTACTTGAGATTCCTGTTTCCGATACATTGTTAGTATTTTCAGTATCATGAGTCGCAGGAGTATTCATGTTGAGTGCATCAAGATCTATTTTCCCTATCACATTTAATTGCAATTTCTGTTTCCCTTCGCTCTTTGGCTTATAGATTTTAGTATCTTCATTATCAGAGACATTGCTATCTTGCTTGCTATCTATTGTGCTCCCCGCTATGGTTGTTGCCTTCCCATATTTAACTTTAAAAGCTAATGTAGGGTCTAATGCATTCAACTCAGATTGTGACAAAACATAATCTGGGTTTTCTGGTATTGTTATTCCCTTTTCTTGCGCATAGCTGCACAACTCGGTAATGCTGCCACCTTTTATGGCTAATATCTCAGATATGGTTAATTTCCCGTTTGCCATATAGAAAGAATTCGTTAAATAATTACGATAGTGGAATCAGATAGTTTTTCTTATACTCACTAACCAGTAGTTCTTTAATATCAACTTCCAACAAATCTGCCATCTTCAAAAGGTTGCTGAGATCAGGCTGTGACGAATTAGTACACCATTTTGAAACAGTTGACGGTGTAACCCCTAACTGTTCTGATAACCACTTGCTGGTACGTTTCTTCTCTACAAGCACCAATTTGATGCGATTAATATCTTCCATATTCTAGGTTTTTATGCCACAAATATAATGAAAATATTTCAATTTATAATACTTCGCCTTTAGAATATATGCCAAATCATGCGTTTTTTATGTTTTTTTATGGCTTCTGGCCATACAAAAGCAAATTATATAGAGATTGTATGTCATGTTTCAACTTATAAAAACAATCTATCCTATCAAGAGTTTGTTCATTCATATAGAGTCTCTTGTTCACCTCAATCATTACGGAGTGATATTCAACGGGAACAGGAAATGTCTTACTGTTGGAAAATGGTTCATTGATGCCAACCTTATATCCAAGTGACTTGAAATACTGGACAATACAGTCGATTATCTTCGTATATGGGCGTGTCTCGCCATCATTATACCCGATACATATATCTATATCGGGTGGCGTAGGATTCAACAGATTGGGAAGCGCAGAAAAACTATGGCAGTCTATCAAAAGGATTTTATTCATACATGTCATCTCAACTATTCTTTTAGATACATCAGCATGATAATCTGCATAATATTTGAAGGCTTCGTTTAATCTGCTGAAGGAACGTTCTTCAAATGGCAGATAATTGCTGTCCACTGTTCGACGATATGAGATACCAAGTCCTTTGCCTTCCAAAGGATCGTTTGTCAGTCTTTCAACATCGCAATATAATCGGCAATAAGGAAAAATAGCTGAACAGATATTCCTTTCTTGTTCATGTGGTACAAATAATTCGTCAGTGTAGTAATCTATTAGAAGCTTTTCTTCTTCATTCAAATCCGTGAAAGAATGTGTGGATTCTGAAGGAAATGATGTTGAGGAATGAGGGATGTGAAGTAGTATTCCCTCATAGTCACGAATAGTCTTACCTCTCGGGCTTGCCATAATAGCAGCAGCTTTCTTGGCTGAATCGCCTTTCAAAAAGGTAATTGTCCCAAAAACTGACGCATTTTCTTGATTGCTATTCTTAGGATTATCTATCATTTGTAATTTAAGCCCTAATCTTTTTGCATGTTCCACAAATTGATTATCTATCCAATCAACCAAATTTTCTTTATCTTCCATATTATAGATATGATTATTGATTTAACTTTATAATCTTTCGCTTATAGTGTAGCCGCTACCGTCAATCCTAAAAAACTCCATAATGGCACTCACCGATTCCATCCAATGCTCATCAACAGCATTATGAGCTACAAGGATATTCTTTAATGGTAAGATGAATCCGTGAAGTTTGCTATACATGCCATAAGGTCTTGCTGGAGCTAAGTAGGGAATCCTTTTGATGATTGAGGTAAATAGTTCATCTGTTATTTCACATCCCATTCTTTCTTCAAGATGAGAGTTCATAACACGAAGAACGACTTTGGTTTCTACTTCAGTAAGAGTGGGTAATTCCTCAAATCCCTCAAAAAATGTGTGATGACTTACATCACCATAGGGATGTTTTTCTTCCCAGGTCAATTTCTTTCTCTGTTCCATTTTGTTGTTATTTAAATCGTTAGACAAAAAACTTTCATTCTCTTAGTGGGTCTAACGACAAATAACAACACTTGCTTTGTGAGAAAAGAAAAATCCCTATATGCCATTACTGGACACATAAGGAAATCTACAGTCTCTGAGCTATAATGAGTTTTTGGCGTTTTGCCCACATCTGCTTTTCAGCTCGCCACCGTGGCCCTTTGGAAATGCTCTAATCCTAAAGCTCGGTTGGCACGCATTACTGCGTTCTTGATGCAAATTTCCGAATGCTCAATACCTTGAGTTCATCAATTCGGCTGCAAAGTTACGAAGAATTATTCATATCTACAAATTTTTCTCATAATCTCTAAGTGTTACTATCTTTTCTTCAATACTCTCATCTATCATAAAGCATTGCTGAGAGTCAATCAGCACAAGATTATCGAACTCTACTTTATCATATTTATCGTTCAATCTCGAATGTCCAACAACTTGGAACACCTTATTTAATCCATAAGCTTTTGGCGCGTCTGGGATGGAATGCTCTTCAATATCAGCCCATAGAACACTACCAGACTTTGCACCTATTATATTTCTGAATCTTCCTACAAGACAAAGCATCTCTTGACCTTCTTCACTTTTCTCCAAAGCATTTATTCTCTCGACGATATCAGAACTATCGACAGAAATTATATTGTCTGCTAACTTCCAAACACTAGAATTCACTTTGTTTATCCAATTTAAGGTCAGACCTGCATGAGAAAACAAATATGGCAAACCTTTGACATCTTCAAGATGTGCCAACTTGAACAATTCCTTATTCCTAACGAAAACGGCGTTGTATATTCTCCAATTGGTGGTATCACATCTGCTTCCGCAGGCCAACTCTCTAAACATCTCTGACGCGTAATGCTGGTCATGATTCCCTTTCAACAAGACAACCTTGTCCATGTAGTTACGCTTAAAGTCGATGATGTCCATCAGGTTATCAAAGAGACCCTGAGGAGAATACTCCTTCCCCTCTTCCGGATATGGATCAAGATAATCCCCCAAGAATACAATCCTATCTACCTGATCTATATATTTCAGAACAGGCTCTTTCCAAAAGGTTTCCCCATGGATGTCTGGTATTACTAATATCCGTTTTGACATGCCATTTAAGTATTTAATAAGTGAACGACCCTCTTAACATCATCATTAGTAATTCCAAACTCTGGGTCTGTTTGCACAAAGTGGGTTTGCTGCTCAGAAAGTATGTCGTCCATATCATCGATTATCACATAATTACTGACATCATCACCATAGAGTACCAACCAACCTTTTATCTCCATCCCTCTGATATAAAGGCTATCTATATCCGTATCATTCATGTCTGCATTTAGCAACAATTCATCACTCATATAGTTTGGCGTGATATCGATGATTTCACCAGGAAGTTTCCTATCTTTCCACATATCTTGTAAAGCCTGGAGGCCCATTAACTTCCAAGAAGAGGACACAACTATTTGTGCATCTGTTTTCTCAATAATCTTTGCAAAGTTGGCCACAGCTTTAGCATCAAACAAACATCCATAGTTATCTGATTGTTTGTTTGAATCCCACCATCGAGGACTTAACACACCATCAATATCCAAGAATATAACCTTTCTCATCAAGCATTTAGGATCTTAATTGCCATATTCGCATCTTCCTCTGTGATTCCCACTTCAGGATCTGTCTGAACAAAGTGGGATTTCTGATCTAGTAGGAAATTGTCCATATCATCGATGATGACATAATGACTTACATTCTTGCCATGTTTATCCAGCCATTCTTTGATTTCCATACCCCTAATATGGAAAAGCTCCATATGATCGAGGTCAGCATTTAGCAACATTTCGTCACTTACACTATTTGGAGTGATATCAATTAATTTCCCTGGCAATTCCCTGTCCTGCAACATTTCTTCCAATTCGGAGAGTCCAAAACTCTTCCATGATGATGATATCACAATATCTGACCCTGTCTCATCAACAATCTTTTGAAGATTGGCAACAGATCTAGGGTCAAAAGCATAGCCATACTTATCCTTGGGGGTATTCCTATCCATCTGAGTATACCACCATTTTGTGTTCAGTACACCATCAATATCTAAAAATAATACTTTCCCTTTCATTCGACATTCTTGTTTGGCTGCAAAGGTACAAAAATTATGTTTCTTTCCCAAATAAACGACTTCCGCAAGGCTTGTGAGAATGAAAACTTGATATTATTATGTTTATAGCAGGATAATAATTCGCCCTTACTTTTGGAAGAAAAACCGTTTTTTGCCCCAACTTTTGGATAAATAATGTAACATGAAGTCATCAGAAAGAATGGCACGGACATTTTTACTTTAACACCAAGTGTTTCATGGGATGACCACCCCACCAGCTGTCATTCGCATATTGGAATCCTACTGATGCATACAGTGCCTCGCCAGCAGGATTGCACTTATCTACCAGCAATCATCGTTTTCATCCTCTTCCATCTTACATATCTACCTTATTTCTCTTCTGGCTTCCTTCCAACGAGGGAATCGACAGCCTCCTGGTTCTCCTGTATGTCACCTGTATTGCCATTTCAATTTGTCATTAGAATAATCACACCACTCACGGCGATATACGCATAGACGATGTATCGGAAAATGCGATTGGAAATGCGCTTGAAGACGTAGGCTCCTAGGGTCGTGCCGATGATGACTCCACCAAGTCCGAAACAGTAGTCTGTCAGGACGGTCTTGGTGAAGAAGCCGTTATAGGCACGAACAAAGGTCATCATCACATTGCCTATCAGGAAATAGGTCTGTGTCATCGCCATATAATGTTCCTTCGAAGGCTCACTCTGGATGAAATAAAGCACAGCTGGCGGGCCTTGCATGCCAAAGAAGCCTCCCATCAGTCCGCTGAGTGTACCAGCACCAACCTGTACTCGTTTGGTTGTCGGCAGTTTTATCTTCTGACTGAACAGCGCAAAATAAATGCTGATAAGGATGAGAGCCATACCCAGGATCCGTTTCAATATGTGGTCTTCAATGCGGGTCAAAGCAAAGATGGCTATGGTCGATACAACAATAAACGTCAGCAATATCGGCCAAAGTCGTTTCCCAGTGACATAGCTTCTCATTCGCCACACGATGACAGCCGAGGTGGTAATGGCCAGAAGTCCAGAGAGAGTTGTGGCCTCGCCGTATGTAGGCAGGAAGAACGGCAGCATCGTCATAATGAAGATGCCAAAGCCGAAGCCGGTGGTGCGCTGCACAAAACTGGCTCCGATGCTCAACAGGAATATGGCTATAACAAGGCTACTCATCTTCTTCCCATTCTCCCCATGCTTTCAGATGGTCAATGATAGTAGTCTCCACCCTACCCGTCCATTCATCAGACACACCGTATTTCGTAGCAATCGTTCTGAACCGCTTCAGTGATGCAACCACATCGCGGATGATAGCATCAGGACGACGTATGCCGTTATCACGGGCAAATTGGATGGCGTCGTCACGAGTGATATTCCGAAGCTTTGTCCTGATATACATGCAGTGGTCTTTGTTGGGCAAGAACCCTCCATTATCTATGATAAAAGTAATATCGTAGGCAGGCGATAATCTCCAACTGCCATCCTCGTTCATGATAAACGAAAAGTTCTTGTTGTGGTCATCGGTATTATTGGCCAAAATATTGAACACCATCCTTCGGAACACCTCCTGACAATCTGACTCGGGAAGATGAAGTTTACGACAGGTATCTATCAGTTGTCCATAACTTTCTGCCTCTGGGTTGATGGCTGCCAATGTCTGCGTATAAATCTTCCTCTCACCGTCACGATCGAAACGCTTAGTGATAAAGTGGTTGTTGCCTTCAACGGCATACAAATTGGATGGCATCATCTGGATTCCTGCCATCGTCGCCAGTTCATAGTAAGTCATTTCCAGTTCAGCCGAGCTATACTGTGTGTTACCGAACTTCAGCAGATAGTAGTCATAGTTCTTCAGACCTGATATCTGACCACTACGAATCTCGCCCGTCTTCTGGTTGATGGCGATGATGGCCTTAGGCTGACGTCCTCCTGCAGAAGTACCGACAGTCAGCAATGACTGCATGGTGATGGATTCCTCAGGGAGAATATGCGCCTGCTCACGTTCCGCATAAATACGCGCTGCCAAATCTGCTAACGACTTCATGTCTATCTTCTCAGCCTTGCGTTCACGGGCATACTCAGGCTGATATTCCAATGCACCCATGCCTCGCTTGCCAATAAACGAGAGCTTATCCAATGGCGTAATGTCTGCATTGGACAGATGGTTTTGCAGTCGCCACAAATCAAAGAGTTGATTACCCCAGGCATCAGGCAATGAGTCGGCCACGAATGCAGGCAGTTTTTGGTAGATCCTGGCTTCCTCGCCCCAAACTGGCATCAGCCCCCTGGCTCCATCTATAGGGGCAACCAGAGGAGAGATGTTCAGTCCTTTCTTCAACCATTCTGGATTGTAGATGAAATACGACCGCTTTCTGCGTTCATCCCATGCCAGACGGCCTATCTCCTCACCCCATAGAATAACCTTCAATGTCTTCGTCATAACAGCTTACTTTTTGGTGTGTCTGATACGTTGGGCCTTTTTCTCCTCCTTGCGAACAAGATATGGTGACTCAGGTAATTCTGGCAGCACATCGTCAAGGGCATCCACCTGACCAATCACTTTCAGAAGCAGAATGAATGTTGACAGCGACAGATTGCCTGCCGTACCATTCTCGAACTTGTGGATAGTGGTCAGTCCGATACCGGATTGCTCTGCCACCTCCTTCTGAGTGAGATTGCAACGCATCCTATATTCCTTGAAGCGTTCACCAAGCAAACGAACAAGTTCTGGCGTAGAATATTCATAAAAGTCTACCATAAGCATAATATTTAATATTCAGCAGAGTGATATTTATATGTAATATTCACTTTTATCTTCACTTTATTAAACTTTACGACTGCAAAAATAAGCACAAATTCTCAAACTTCCAAACTTTTTCGAATAATTGTGCGAATGATGAGCGATTTTTTGTACTTTTGCACCCATAGGCCCCAATGAAGTCACTGCACTAATAAAAGAACGTTAAATACGTTAAAAATGGCCTTTTGGAAAGCGTATAGAAAACGTATTTCGAGTTTCCTACTTTTTTGAGACTAAAGCACTGATTATCAATTACGAAAATCTAGTGCGTTGGAAAGTGAGATGTATAATGGTTTAAAAAAACTTTCGATTATATAGCAAAACTATAGAATACTCCAATTATTATAGAAATTTATCTCCATCTTCGCAATATTTGTGAATTCTGACAGAAATAGCATGCAGAATGTACTCAGAAAGGTTATATTGCTATAACCTTTTTATCATTTTGAATTGTTATAATGAAACTTTTTTGTTGCAAAAGTAATAAAAATATCATTACTTGATACGTTGATTTTGTATTCGGAACATCTTAATAAACATAAAAATTTGCCATTAAAAGAACAAAATCCGTACAAAACTACTACAATTAAAAATATTTGTAGTATCTTTGTACCGATTTTCAAAGATAAGAATATGAAAGAACGGAATACATATCTTTCTTCCGCCTCTGTAAAAAAGCAAGGGAGAACAGCTTACTATAAGATGCTGGAGAGTGCCAAGCAAGGAGAACTTATCCAGATCCGTCGTGGTGTGTATGCCAATATAGACCAACTCAGTGGCAACATGATTGACATCAATGCCGTTGTTCCTGAAGGCATTCTATGCCTTTGGTCAGCATGGAGCATTCATCAGCTTACCACTTCCATGCCACAGGCTTTTCATATCGCCATCAAAAGAGGGCGAAAAGTCTCTATTCCTTCTTTTCCAAGAATGGAGGTTCATCATTATACGGAAGACCTTCTAAAAATTGGTGTAATTTCGATGATAATTGATGGCTTCAATATTCGTCTCTACGATGTTGAACGATGTGTGTGCGATGCGGTAAAGTTTCGCAATAAAGTAGGTATGGATGTCTGCTCCGAAATCATCAATAACTATCTTGAACGTCCAGACAGAAACCTAAGCAAGTTGATGGACTATGCCCGAAGACTGAGAGTGGGAAAGATTATTGAACAATATCTGCAAGTGAAACTATGAGTAACGAAACAATAAAAAATTACGGAAAATCTATCCGCAGCAAACTGTTGAACATTTCCAAAAAGGAAGACGTCTTCCATCAGACCATCCTGACTCGTTTCTTTCAGGAACGTCTGCTATACAGAATGTCACAGACAAGATACCGCGACAACTTCTATCTGAAAGGTGGTGCTTTGATGTATGCATACGAAAAGTTTGCAGCGCGCCCAACATTGGATATAGACTTCCTTGGAAAAAATATAAGTAATGAAGGAACTTCAATCGTTGCAGCATTCAAAGAGATTTGTTCCGTTCCATGCGATGAAGACGGGGTTATCTATGACGTCGAAAATATTACATCACAGAATATCACAGAGTTCAAGGATTATCATGGTATACGACTGAGCATACCAGTTAGAATGGACACCATTTCACAAGTATTGACGATGGACATCGGCTTTGGCGATGTAGTCACCCCAAGTCCAATAGACCTTGACTATCCTACTCTGCTTGAAAGTCTGCCAGCTGTAAACATTCTGGCTTACTCGCTTGAAACAGTAATTGCAGAAAAATTCCATGCAGTGGTTGATCTGGCAGACCAGAGTAGCCGCATGAAAGACTATTACGACCTATATCATCTGCTGTCAAAAGAAAAATATGACAGTGAGATACTACAAGAAGCTATTGTGCATACATTTGAGAACAGGCATACTTCATATGATGCTGACACTATGTTTTTCCGCGATGATTTTGCCAAGAACCAACAAATGAAAGTACGATGGCAGGCTTTCTTACGAAAAATCACAAAGAAAGAGGAAATGTCATTCTCGGAAGTTGTGACACACATACAAGACACTTTACGCCCTTATTGGGAGATTCTGGCACATGAATAAGTATCATACATACGATTTTCCCGACAGCAAATGCCTTGTTGTCTGCGGAGACATTCACGGTGACTTCAATCTACTGGTAAACAAAATTTGTGTGCAGTACGAATTGAAAGATACTCTGGTCATTGTAGCAGGAGATTGCGGCTTTGGCTTTGAAAGTAAAGGGTACTATGAGAATATTGTCAAGCGCAATACCAAGCGAGTAAATGAATCCAACAACTGGTTTCTTTTCATCCGTGGCAACCATGACAATCCAGCTTACTTTGACGGAAAGACATTCCTGCATAAAAGGTTTACTTGCATTCCCGACTACTCTGTAGTCAAAGCCAATGGTCACACCATACTCTGTGTGGGTGGAGCAATATCTGTTGACCGTCAGCCAAGAATAGATGCATGGGAACACAATCAAAGAAAGGCACATAGGTACAGCCATAACTCTGTCGATGACGAACTTCTTGCACCAAACTATTATTGGCAAGATGAAGCTCCAGTTTTCAACAACGACTTATTATCTGAGATAACCAACTTGCATAAGATAGATACAGTAGTGACGCATACTGCTCCATCTTTCTGTGAACTACAGAACAAAGACGGATTACTGCAATGGGCAATATACGACAACAGTCTGCTAGATGATGTACAGAAGGAACGTGAGACAATGGATGCAATCTATACCAAATTGAGAGCAGTGCCCGAGACACTTACACATTGGTATTACGGTCACTTTCACCAAAGCTGGCATTCATCTATTGATGGAGTCCTGTTCAAGATGTTAGACATCATGGAACTGGCTGAAATTACCCCTTGACTAAATCAAGTTTTATAACGCTATTATGTACAAACATACTACTATTAGACAGAAGTGTAGTAGTTTTGTACGGTTATATAAATTCGGCAATAAATACATTTTGTTGCCGAATTTATATTTCCTAGCAACCAAACACATGTATTACATGTATTAAAGGAGTCTGGTTTCTGCCGTCAAAAAAGAAAGAGATGAGAAAGTCGGTATACTTGACCAAGGCACGGTTTAGTTTATTCCCATATTAAATATACATAACCTAAACTAAACCTTAATGCAACAATGTGCAAAAATCTGCGTTAAAAAGTGTAAACGTGCAAAGAACTGGAAAATCGATTTTGCAGATGTTTGCATTTTCTTTTTTTGAAGGCAGTCATATTTGCAGATTTTTGCCTATTTTACGTCCCCCCCACCGTCCCTCGGAGTCACTTTAGTTACAGCTACTGTTTCGTACTGGTTGTCCTCAACTGTCGATTCCAGTTCATATTGTGTCTGAGCAGACAGCAGAATCTTTGCAGGAAGTCCGATAGCATTCTCAATCTTCACAGCCAATTCTGTTGTGAGAGCACGTTTTCCATTAAGCACTTCGCTCAGATGTGAAGGCTGCGTGCCAAGTATCTTGGCAAATTCTTTCTGGCTAATACCACGCTCGTCAAGTTCTGGCTTAATCATCATTCCTGGATGAACTGCCATAAAAGGTGCAGGGTTTTCATTTCTTGTTGCCATAGTGAGTATCGTCTAAACTTAAAACTTAATGCAGCAAAAGTATAAAACAATTCCCAAATACGGGAACAATCATGGAATTTTCTTTTCTAATTTAACATCAATATACAATAGATCCATTCTTTTTCCTGCATCTTTATAGCCAAACTCCTGGCTTATATTGTCTATATGATGCCCCCATGGTACTCTACCAAATAATTCTGGCATCTCTAATTGGCCAACGACTCGTTGGCTTTTTTCTTTCTCATCTAAGGACACAGCGGGACAGACCCGCTGTGTTCACCATTTCTGCGAGATCAACCACAAGGAGACCCTCGCCCAGATCTTCACCGACATCCGCTATACGAAGAAAGACAACGAGGCCATGTCCACCGGACTGCTCGAAGCACTGAAAAAACAAGGGTTCCTCGATTAAATGAGGCGGAGTAAAACGCTTATGGCGATAGGAGCTTCGTGCGCCTACGGTTGCCTGAGGGCCTCACTGCGAAGTGGAGCCACATCACGCAGCCTTTCCTTTCCAACAACAATTCGTCGAAATCTTCTTTCGACTCATCACTGATGTCGAGCAAGATGACGGCATAGCGTAACAGCTGCTCGATGCCACAGACCCGGATATCCACTGCACATCCCGTCAGATGATTGCTCGATGGTGAGCCCCCCACCGCCTTATTCACCTCCGGACTTCTGAATCCTGAGTTGATGATAATCGGCTCATCAGAGTCAGGGGAGAGGCTTCCATATCGTTCGTTCCACCTTCGTCGCAACCTTTCCAACCAGCGGCATACCCTACGAAGATTCTCTACTTGCGCCTCATTCGGCACGTTATCTATTCCCGACTTTGTTTTGCAAAGCTCTCGGAGCGTAAAGTGTGGCGATAAGCGAGAGCCATCAAGCTCGCTTGAATGGCCGAGCGCAGCCACACTCGACGAAGTCAAGTGCTCCGAGAGTCTCATTTCTTCATTTCTCATTTAAATCATCAAATCTTTAATAATTTTCCTGTACTTCCCTTGTTTGATTCGCTCTATGAACCCATGCGTCAGCCAACGTTGACATTGTTTTCTCGCAGGACTATCTTCGATATCCAGCATACTCATCACATCCTTCACCCCAAAGGTTTCAGGCAGACTTTTGTATGCCTCTGCATTCTTGGTATTCCTACGTCGTGGCACATATTCGCGGGCAGCATTGTCCCAGGAATCCTGCAGCATCTGACCAAAGAAGTGGTCTTGGAAATAGATCACAGCGTCGTAGATCAGCGTCGCAAACTTCAGGTCGTCATCTGTGATGTCCAGCTTTCCCGTTTTCCTAAACTCTTCGTACTGGCGAGCCAGGATGCGAGGGATGGTCAACCACGTGGCATAGAACACCGCACGCTTGCGCAGATAGTCCAGCACATGGTCATCCGCAGCCTCCGCCTCTTGGGCACTGAGCTCGCAGAGGTCATACACATGGTCAGTCAGTCGCTGCAAGGGCAGTTCGCCATGCAACTTCTCAAACCTGTAGCCCCACTGCTTCATCGCCTCGTTAGCCTCCCAGTCCACGTTCTTCTTCTTGATCATCAGGTATCGTGCCGTCTTCATCGGGAAGATGCAGACGCGACTGCACAAGCCATCATTGATATTCCGAAGGGTGAACTTCTTGTAGAGGCTGATTTGCGTACCCGTGGTGACGCTGTTCCAGTAAATGGGCAGAATGTCGTTGATGCTGTCGTTGTTCGCATAATCCACACCCGAAAGCTCATTATGAAACGCCTTCAGTTCCAGGTCGTGCTTGCCTATCCAGGCGCCACCCGATTGGGCGGTAATCGAAGAGTCCAGCTCCGAGTCGAACATATACAGGTGCAGGGGCATCACCTCGCCATCCACCACTTCTTTCGCCCTTTTCAAACGACGGAAAAAGATATTGTTCGAGGTCTTCGTGGGCAGATAGCGTATCATACCCTCTGGCTCCACCAGTGCGTCCTGCTTCTGCGCCTTGCTCGATGTTCCACGCTTCTTCTGCTCCTGCTTGTACCGGGTTTCCTGTGCTCGTACCTCATCGTCCTGCTCGCGCATCACACACATAATCTGGTCGTCCAGGTCCTTGGCAAAGCTCTTACCCGTAGCAGGCT
>ERZ842401.4863-NODE-4863-length-15282-cov-65.605109_pt1 | contig 15282 bp, 16 predicted proteins | sample MGYA00521270_ERZ842401 | MGnify/ENA primary metagenome ERZ842401 (study PRJEB31892, sample SAMEA3878208) | bioreactor metagenome | biome: Moose rumen | place: Sweden | collected 2011-10 | study: EMG produced TPA metagenomics assembly of the PRJEB12797 data set...
CCCGTAATGAATCCGTGTGGAAACTGGAAAGCAGGCAGGAGGAAATGGAGCGTAACGACGGACTCATTGCCAAGTTGCAGGAGGACTTTGACAAGCACAAGGCTCAGCGTAAACTCGACGGCGAGGGCAATCTCCTTAATCCTATCCGTCTTGACAACTTCAAACCTACGGATGAAGAAAGCATCGGTAAGCAACTTCAGAAGATCGCCAAGGAGAAGGACACCAAGGGCGAGTACCGACGTGTGGGTGAGATTCACGGCTTTACCATCCTGATGTGCAGCGAACCGCTTGACAAGGACGGGCTGGGCATGTTCCAAAACAAGTTCTGCGTGGAGGGTAATTTCAAATACAAGTACAACAACGGCTTCATCGCCCTGTCCGATCCTATAGCCGCAGCCCGGAACTTCATCAATTCATTAGAGCGCATACCGCAGACTATAGAGCAGTATCAAGAGAAGAATGCGGCTCTTGCAAAAGACATCCCACAACTGAAGGAGATTGCTGGCAAGCAGTGGAAGAAAGAGGATGAACTGAAAGGCTTGAAGTCAGAACTGGCAACACTTGAAAGGAAAATTCAACTTGAGTTGGCAAAGGACAAGGAGCCAGAACAACAAGCGGTGGTAAATGGTGCAAGCCCTGCTAATGAGTTGTCTGATAATAACCATCCTGAGATTGCAGAGTCTGGCAGACCTCCGCACTTCAAACTATAATCTTATAGGCGCACATATTTATATATGGGGCATTGCCTTCAATAGCAACCATCAAAATGAAAATATATGAGACAGGAAAAGAAAATAGAGGGCCACCCTCGTAAGGGATTTCTCGCTTTCCTCAAAGGCGAGGCGGAACGTCAGCGGCAGAACGGTCATATCAGTGTGGCAAACAATTACCGTAGCGCAAGCAACAGTTTTGCACGGTTTTTGAAAATGCGTAAGAAACGGGATGTGTCGTTTAAGAAACTCACACCACTGATGATAGCCGACTATGAGGCTTGGCTGCAGGTGGACGGGCTTTGTAAGAACACCACTTCTTTTTACATCCGCATCTTGCAGGCAGTCTATCACAAGGCCGTCAGGCAGGGGCTAACCGATGACCGTAAGCCTTTTGTGGGCGTATATCGGGGCGTGGCAAAGACCGTCAAACGGGCTATTGACCCAACGGAGGTTTGCCTGTTGAAGAAACTGGATATTCGTGCGGCACTTGAAGAGAGGGGGCACGCAGGAAAGCGGCTGGAGAATCTGCTGAGCCAACTGGAGTTTGCCCGTGACATCTTCCTGCTCTGCTTCTGTGCCCGTGGATTGACCTTTGTGGATTTGGCGCACATGCAGAAGTCGAACATCGTTGGCGGGATGCTCACCTATGTACGCCGTAAGACCAAACAGCGCATCGAGGTACAGATGGAGCCGATGATGCAGGAAATCATCGGTCGCCATCCGTCTGAAACCGACTATCTGCTGCCCATCCTCAGCAAGACGGGCGACAAGGAGGCTGTTTTTCAGCAGTATCGCTATGCCCTCTCGCGCTATAATGCACATTTAGACACATTGGGCGAGATGCTGGGCGGACTGAAACTCACCTCGTATGTCAGCCGTCACTCATGGGCTTCCGCTGCTCATCAGCAGCATGTTCCCCTATCGGTTATCAGCCAGTCCATGGGACATGACTCTGAGAAAACGACAGAGATTTACTTGAAATCGTTGGAGTGCAACATCATCAACAAAACCAATCACGACCTACTTGCCAATGTATTCAAAAACGATGACAGAGATAGCAAAAAAGTGTAAAAAAGAAACTGCAATCTCTCTAATGTAGAGATGTCTATAATTTGGGTACAAAGGTACGAAAAAAAGTTCTAACACAAAGAAAAATCATCCGAAAAAATGCTTAATTCTGCTGATTTTGGGGATGATTCTTCATATTTCAAACATTCCTATAAAGTAGTTAGCCATTTTCACTTTTAGAGAGGACTAAAAACGGAAATGGCTACTTTGTTTTGAGCGCCCCTACATTTATCCTGTTGCAAATCAATTCTTTGAGAAATGTATGCCTCTCTACATTAGAGAGGCAGTACTTTCAGGGTCGAAAGACTCTTATTTAACAAATACCCAGTATATCTGTGGGGAGGTAATTCTCTTGAATATGAGATAGATATAAAAAGAATTATCAGTATGGCACAGGGAAGTAACATATCCGAGTTTGCCAGAGAGAGCCAAGCCGACGAGCATAAAGGCTCTGGCTTTGCCGTATCAAACGCCCGATGGTATATCGCCGAATGCAAGCCTACACGGGAACGTACCATTAGGGAGATGTTGAAAAAGGTGGGCTATGAGGTGTATGTAGCAAGCCAGAAAGAAAAGCATCGCTATAAGAGCGGCAACACCCGTACCGTTGAACATGTCATTTTGCCAGGGAAAATCTTTGTCCATACTGCAGAATCAAGTCTTGTGGACATTATGACCTCCTTTTCCTCTGTCTATCGTTTCCAGATAAACAGAGCGGCTACACCGGACAAGTATGGCAATAAACCTTTCGCTTTCGTGCCTACTGCTGATATGAAGAAGTTGATGGACTTTCTGGATAAGGCTGACACTCCTGTAGTTATCACAGACATAAAACTCAAACTTGATCAGGAGGTAAAGGTCGTAAGTGGCCCACTTGCAGGGTTTGAAGGCAGGTTCTACCGTGAGGGCTCTGCCACCTATATTGTCATCAAGGTTGCTTTGGGTAGCAACCATTATGCCTATACTGAGGTTTCTATCAACGACATTCAACCTATGGGGAACAAATCATAGATAATAGTTTTTAAGGCCTCACTTTTCCCAGCGTGGAAAAAAGGTCTTGAAGACTTGTGGAATTGAAAGGACAATTTATGAATATAGCATCATTTTTCACCTCATTTTGTTCTAACATTGCCATTCCGCAAAGCAAACGGACGACAATGTCAAATAGACGGGAAGCTATTGCCAAAAGGCTAAATTTGGACTTTAGAGGGTACTCAACGGAAAGTTATTGCTTCTATGCAGGTTCTGTTGGTCGTAATACTGCCAACAAAATCGTAAGTGACATTGACATGATTTTTGTTATGCCTTGGAATGTTTACACAAAATACAATAACTACCAGTCTAACGGACAGTCACAATTTCTTCAAGCAGTCAAAAATTCTATTGCGACAACCTATCCCAACACATACCTGAAAGGGGATGGGCAAGTTGTCGTTGTTAATTTCTCAGATGGTATGAAGTTCGAGGTCGTACCAGCTTTTAAGAATGATAACGGGACATATACTTATGCCGACTCCAACAATGGAGGCACTTGGCTTAAAACGAATCCTAAGGCAGAAATTAAAGCAATCCTGACGGCGGCAGGAACGTTAGCTACCATAATGCCATTCCTTCCAGAAACGATAGTTGGCAGTATTACTGCACTATTGGCATTTACCTTGTCATATTTTACCTTCCGCTATAAAGATGGTATATTGGAATCAAAAGCCAGGGAATGTACGCAATATGCTTCGAAAGTCCACCACTTGCGCAACTTGTATAGCTCTCTTTTGGCCGATATGAAAGCAGAGACGGTAAGTGATTCTGATGCCATGTTACGCAGAGACCAACTGGAGCAGGTCGAAAATGAGCTCTATTCACAATCTGTTCCTCATACAACACAAAAGGCGGTAGAAATGGCAACGAAGGCGTTGAAAGTAAACCAAGACTCAACTACTACCGATGAGGAAATCCAGTTAATCCTTCCAGAACACTTGAAAATATAAAAAACTGAATAAACAAAATGAAACGACACATTTCTCAATACGTTGAAAGAGTGATGCAATTATTGTCAGTAGGCAATGGTAATATTGCAGTTATCACCAATCTGTTGCAGCGGGATGGTTGCAACCCTGAAGATGTCATGCCCTGTATTTATGGCGCATGTGCCTATATTGTTCAGAGCAATATGTTGACAGAGCAACAGACCATTGAAAGGGGCGAAGAACCGCATACTAAAGATGAAGTAATAAGAGCTTTCACTCAGCTTTGTCCAGAACTCAGTCAAGAAGTGGTTGATACTCTCTACGACTACATGATCAGCAAAGTCTGGTTGATAGAGAAGGGCGATTATGTGTTCTGTGGTACACGGATGATGATAAACCATCCGATAAGAATTGACACGAAATGAATGACAGTGCAACTAGTTTGTAGAAACAACTAAGAAAGAATACGCTTTTCACGAAGCAGCACAGCAAATTTCGCCCAAAACAGACATACAATGAAATATCTCAATATTCTTGTCATTGTTTCTCTCGTACTTATTGGGGTGATTTGTTACCTTGTCCAAGCACATATCAGTGCCTCTAATTATCCCGCGTGGCATACGGCAATGGGAAATATCGGAAGTGCAGTACTTATCTGTGGCTTGTTGACTTTGTTTCAGAACATAATCACCAAGCACCTCGAAGATGCCAATCTGAGAAAACTGCTTAAAATCTCTACATCTGTTCACGACAGCAGATTGATGGACATTCTCATTGATTCCTCTAAGTATAATTATACAAACATCATAGTCAAGTCCATATCTTTTGCAGCTATTATGAATGATGGCCAAAGGTGGGTTGGAAACAATTCCCCTGCGCTTGAACAGAGATTCTCTCGTGCCAATACCACAACGGAGTTCTTTCTTGTAAACCCCGATAGTCCCTTCTGTCAGTCTTTGGCAAACAAGACACAGACAACACTTGAAAGCCAAAAGAATAAAATACTGACTGCAATAGGACTGATAGAATCCACCTATAATCGCTCAAAGAAAAAGGGCGATTTGAAGATTTACTATCTGAAAAACTATCCCACCCAAACACTGTTCTTTTCTGACGAAAGTGTTGTTGTAACCCCTTATCAGGTGTCAAGTGGTCGCACAAAAATACCACTTTATGAATACGCCTGTGAGGAAGGCCACAACACTATTGCCTCATACCTATTTGAGGACTTGGGACGAGTAAGAGATGAGAGTAAACTCATATCTGTCAATGGACAACATTTGACAGAAAGACAAGCAGTCGAGACGCAAACACATGAAAAGAAAAAAACTGTCTGGTCTAAAATATGTTTCTGGAAAAAGTCCATTTTTTAAGACTTGCAATATTTGTTCACATTAATAAAAGATGAATGATGTTAAGATAAAGGAACAATTCCACTATTTTAATATTCTGGCAGAAGTTGCCCAGGTCAGTCATTCAAACACATGGATCGTATAGCAGAAATTTGAAATGTCAGATAATTTGTCTTCAAATAAAAGAATTGCGAGGAATAGCATCTTCCTCAGCATAAGGATGGTATTCGTGTTGGGCATTACGCTCTACACTACCCGAGCCATTCTCCAGATTCTCGGCGTTGAAGATTATGGTGTGTACAATGTGGTTTGTGGCTTCGTTTCAATGTTCGCGTTCCTCAACACCTCGATGGCCAACGGCATTCAGCGTTTCTATAACTACGAGTTTGGCAAGAATGGTGACGCAGGTGCAAATCGCGTTTATTGCACTGCACTGTTAATACAGTCGATTCTGGCTGTTGTTGTCGTCGTTCTTACGGAAAGTTTTGGGCTGTGGTATTTACATCACAAGATGGTGATACCCGAGGAGCGCATGCTGGCTGCAGAATGGATATTCCAGTTCTCGGTGCTCAGTTTCCTCTTTGTCATTATGCAGGCTCCCTATACAGCAGCGGTCATGGCCCATGAGCGCATGGATTTCTATGCAGTGGTGAGCGTGTTTGATGCAGTGCTGAAACTGGCCATTGTCTTTGCTGTTCCCTATCTGTCAGGCGACCGGCTTGTCGGCTATGGATTACTTCTTGCTCTGATCAGTGTGCTGAATTTTGCACTGTACTATTGGTATTGTAAGAAGAACTTTGTAGAAATAACGTTCCGTCGTCTGCACAAATGGTCACTGTTCCGTCCTATGTTAGGATTTTCAGGTTGGAATATGTTCGGCAGTTTCGGAGGCTTAATGAAAGAGCAGGGTATTAATCTTGTCTTAAATTTCTATTTTGGTCCAGTCGTCAATGCATCACGTGGAGTTGCGCTTCAAGTAAATGCGGGGTTGCAGAGCTTTGTAGGCAACATCACAATGCCTGTGCGTCCGCAGGTTGTCCAGTCGTATGCGAAAGGTGACATGCATCGCGCAATGAGCCTCACCTACAGCATCAGTAAACTGAGTTGTTGCTTCCTTGTAATGATGGCTATACCTGTATCGTTAGAGATTCATTATATACTTGCACTTTGGTTGGGTGACAATGTTCCTCCACACACATCGACACTTACCGTTATCGTTGTTTTTACCTCTATAACGAGTAATTTAAATTCTGCCTTGTCGAATATTGTTCATGCAACTGGTCAAATGAAGAACTACCAACTATGGGGAAGTCTTATCAACATGAGTTCGGTACCAATTGCTTTTATTTTATTGAGTAGGTGGAATATCCCGGAGTTAGCTCTTATTACGGTTATGTTATGTGGTATAGTTGCTCATACGATAAGTTTATTCGTTGTGAGAAATCTTGTAGGTCTGTCCATCATTGATTACACTCTGCGAGTAGTTTTGCCCGTTCTAATAGTCATTGTCATAACCCTTGCCGTGGCTTTACCTTTCCATTACTTAATTAGTACAGGCTTTATCAGGCTTGTGGTCGTGACTTTCATCAGTATTGCCTCAATATGCTTGTCTCTTTTTTACGTGGCATTCAACGGAAGAGAACGGTTGCTTGCACGCCAATTCCTGGCATCTGCCGTGCAGCGCATAGGATGTTTTATAAACAAATAAAAATACATATGCTTCATCTCCTGAAAAGTTTTCTTGCCTATCTTATACTTGACTACTCCAATTGGAGTATTTGTAATACGGTCAAGTTCAACTTAACGGTGTTCCCTCTTCAGCAGGCATTAAAATTTCCTGTACGGGTTGGCAAGCGGGTAACAATGCATGGACTTTACAAAGGTTGTGTGCAAATGACAGCAAAAGGACCATTTGTGTCGCAAATTGGTATCAGCCAATATCCGATGTATGCCAGCAAAGGACAACACACGCTTATTCGTATGACAAAAGGGTCAAAATTGGTACTTGGCAGGAATGTGAAAATTGGCAGTGGATCTTCTATCATAATTACTCGTGGTGGAAAACTGACTATTGGCGATGAAGTCTTTATCAACCAGCAAGTAGTGCTATACAGTACAATGAAAGTCACTATTGGTAGTTACGTGTCCATTGGTTGGCAGTCCCAGATATATGACACAGATTTTCATTTTAGATATGATGAACACCGCCATGCCATTTCCAATAACATGGCAGAAGTATATATAGGTAATGGGGCGTGGATTACAAATCGTGTCACAATATCAAAGGGTAGCAATGTACCCGCCTATGCAATTATTGGAAGTGGCTCTCTGGTCAATAAGGATTTTTCTGCCATAACTTCGCGAGGGGCTTTCTTTGCAGGTTCGCCTGCATGTTATAAAGGATTGGCAGGAACTCGTATAATCAATGAAGATTTTCAGTCAAGCATGTTCAGGCATTTTATTGATTCTGGGAACGCTGATATGGTATGTGAGTGTGAAGATTATTGGTTTAATGACAGATATGGAATACATAAACAAGAATGTAAAAATGGGGGGGGTAAATCCGTGGAATCCAGAAGGCTCACCCCTACGAAACGTGCAGCTTGAGATGCTTGAAATGATGAAATATCTTGATGACATTTGTAGGTCACATGATATTCAGTATATGCTTAATGGAGGTTCTGCCTTGGGTGCTGTTCGCCATAAGGGGTTTATTCCTTGGGATGACGATATGGACATTGCCCTGTTGGAGCCTGACTATAAGCGACTCGTCAAGGTGTTAATATCCTTGGATTCAGACAAATATGTGCTGCACTGTCAGCAGACAGATTTCAATTATGTTAATGCATTTCCGAAGTTTCGTAAGCGCGAAGGCAACTTTATGGGCAGTTTTCCTAATCGTGGCCGTCTTTACAAATGGCGCGGACCAGGTATAGACATCTTTTGTTTTCAACATAGCAGTTATTACGCAGCCTATCTTGCCTCTGCAATACGAGGCCGTCTTGTGAACTGGACTTGGCGCATCAGGCAAGCAAACATTCGTAGACTGACAACAAAACTGATGTTTGCATTATATGCCTGTGTAAAACCCTTTATCATAGTACTAAATATATTTAGCAGGAAGGGAGAACTTCACAATGCAATGGGAATGGGGTGGCCGCAGCATTATATTTGGGAACAACATCTAAAGCCATTCGTACTAACAGACTTCGAGGACACGCAGTTTCCTGTTCCAAATAACTATGATGCATTTCTCACTGGACTTTATGGTGACTGGCGAACCCCACCTACTGCTGAGGAAATAAAAAAGACAGGTACACATTCGAAAGAACTAACAAATATCTGATTATGAATATTGGACTATTAATTGCCGGAGGGTCTGGCAACCGTATGGGGCAGGACATCCCCAAACAGTTTATGCACCTGGATGGTGCACCCATCATCATTCGCACCATGCAGTGCTTCCAGCAGCATCCTGACATTGAGGCTATAGCGGTAGTCTGTCTGAAAGGCTGGGACACGGTGCTACAGTCGTATGCCAACCAGTTTAACATTAATAAGTTACGCTGGATATTCCCCGGTGGGAACAGTGGCATGGAGAGTATTCACAATGGCATCTACGGTCTGCAAGAGGCCGGATGCGACGGCGAGGACCTTGTGCTGATTCACGATGCTGTGCGCCCGCTGCTGTCGCAGGAAATCATCTCGTCGAACATTGCCACTTGCAAAGCATACGGCTATGCCATCACGGGCATACAGTGCCGTGAGGCTATTCTGGAGAGTCACGACGGCTTTACCACTAAGACAAGCATACCTCGTGATACACTGATTCGCACGCAGACACCGCAGACGTTCCGACTGAAGAACATCATCCGTGCTCACGAATCTGCCAAGTTAAAGGGAATTACCGATTCGGTGGCCAGTTGTACGCTGGTGGCAGAACTTGGGGAGGATATTGAGATGCACATCGTGCCCGGTTCGGAGAAGAATATAAAAGTGACTACCGTTGAGGACTTGGAGATACTGAAAGCACTGATGCACACAGAACGCGAAAGTTGGCTGAAAGACAACAGAATGGGGGGGGGTAATTCCTAACATCAAGGTTGCGTACCTCCAAGATGAAAGGAGGTGCGCATGAACAACAAAACCTCAAATAACATAGCCTTGCTAACAGCTGGAGGAAACGGCAATCGCATGGGGCAGGATATACCCAAGCAGTTTATGAGCGTGGACAACCAACCTGTCATTATCTATACTCTACAGGCATTCCAGCATCACCCTGAAATTGATGCTATCGCCGTTGTATGCCTTTCTGGTTGGGAAGTTGTGCTACAAGCATACGCCAATCAGTACAACATAACCAAACTACGCTGGATATTTGAGGCAGGCGATACCAACCAACACTCTATATACAACGGAATTCGCGGGCTACAGGCAGCAGGTTGCTCTGATGATGATATTATTCTCGTTCACGATGGTGTTCGTCCGCTGGTGTCCACTAAGATAATCTCCGACAACATTGCTACTTGTCGTAAATTTGGATATGCCGTGACAGGTCTTATTTGTAAGGAAGCCATCATGGAACTGGAGGATGAGACGGTGAGGAACATCAGTATTCCACGTGAACGACTGGTACGTACACAGACACCCCACACTTACAGACTGGGTTCTCTGCTTTCGGCACACGAAACAGCAGAAAGACAAGGTATTAAGAATACAGTTGCTTCATGTACACTTATGTCAATGGTGGGTGTAGAGGAACAGCATATCGTTGAAGGGTCAGAGCGTAATGGTCTGAAGCTAACACGACCGCAAGACGTGGAATTATTCAAGGCTCTGATTCATACAGAGCCAGAAGCATGGATGAAATAAAAAGCGAAATGAAGTATCAAGATGACATAAGACGAGTGGCCTCACTCCAGCTGCCCTGGGAGCAGTTGAGCGGGTGCAACATTCTGATTACCGGGGCTACTGGGCTTATTGGCAGTTGTCTCGTTGAAGTGCTGATGGCACGCCAGGAGCGTGACTATCAAGTGTTTGCCCTTGGCAGAAATGCCAAGCGCATGGACGCACTATTTGGAAGATATACCAGTGAAAACGGATTTCACCAAGTGTTATGGGATGTCACGCAGCCACTTTCTTTGGAACAGCCGTTTCATTATATTGTACATTGTGCCAGCGGTGCTGCCCCTACAGAGTTCGCGCAGCATCCCGTAGAGGTGATGAAGGCCAACCTGATGGGAGTTACAAATCTGATGGACTACGGTATTAGTCATTCACTGCGCCGCATGCTCTATGTCTCGTCGGGTGAAGTCTACGGCGAGGGTGATGGGCGAATTTTTACAGAAGACTATAGTGGCTATGTAGACCCGATGCTTCCCCGGTCGTGCTATCCGTCGAGCAAGCGGGCTGCCGAGACACTTTGTGCCAGCTATGGGGCTGAGTATGGTGTCGACGTGGTTGTGGCACGCCCCTGTCATATCTATGGTCCAAGGTTCACAGAGCGTGACAACCGTGTCTATGCGCAGTTCATTCGCAATGTGCTGCGTGGCGAAGACATAGTGATGAAGAGTACTGGTGAGCAGTTCCGCTCATGGTGCTATGTGGTTGACTGCGCGTCGGCGTTGCTCTACATACTATTAAAAGGCAAGAACGGTGAAGCTTACAATATTGCCGATGAAAACTCAAACATCACAATTCGCGAATTAGCAGAGATGGTAGCAGGAATCGCAAACAGAAAAGTCATTATTGACCTACCTACAGATACGGAGAGACGCGGCTTCAACAAGGTGACAAAGTCGGTATTCTCCACATTGAAGTTGAATAGTCTGGGATGGATCATCTCTCATTCAATGAATCAAAAGATGAAATGCACCATAGAGGCAATCCAATAATTAAACTTAAGTATATGAGAACAAGACCATCAAAAACATTGTTTCGTATAGGGCGTATGCTGCGTGCAGTGCCTGGGATGCAATATATTCTTACCCCTATGCAAAAACGCTATTGGCATAAGATTGCGGAGAATCGTAATAAAGCATTTCTGCAAAATGGATTACAGATATTAAGTGAGTTCGATAGCATTATGCAAACGAACCACATACATTATTCTCTTTTTGCGGGCACCCTCCTTGGAGCAGTTCGCGAAGGAGGCTTTCTGAAACATGACGGTGATATTGATACACTGATGTTTGCTAAAGATTATTCGCCGAGAATTAGACAACTATTAGAGGAACATGGCTTCAAGATGGTTCACGCTTATCTGATTGAAGATGGAAAGTTGGGGCGAGAAGAAACGTATGAGAAAGATAATGTCAGTGTTGATATCTACTTTGCTTACGAAGACAAGAATTTCCCTACATATCAATGTGATTTCTTTGGTGAGCCTGCTTCGCCATTCCAGCGGGAGCATGTTATCAGGGCGCGACGGTTAGAGTTCCCCATCAGTTACAACGTACTTCGTGTACCTTTCGAAAGCATAGAGGTCAATATACTCGATAATGCAGACGAGTGGCTTCGCTGTCGCTATGGTGAAGATTATATGACGCCAGACCCCAGTTTCCATGACAAAGGTGACAATCCGCACATCTTCATTTGGGAAGGAGTAAAGGCATGTATGATAACAACATGAATCTACAGGCACATTGCCATACAGACAGGCACAAGCAGTGTGTCCTTATCCTTGCGCAGGTCTTTGGTGTAGACTAAATAGCGAAATCTCAAAATTTATTTCGCAGAACATGTATGGAATCTCAAAATCTTTCTTTTAAGAAGCGTACGGAATCTCAAAATGTAGGAGCAAAATTTAAAAATCTCAATACTGCAACATTGACAGATGAAGTAAATACTTTGTCCCAAAAACAAGCCAGATGCCAAAAGTAAGTGTTATAATCCCCGTGTATGGGGTAGAGAAATATATAGAGCGGTGCGCTCGCAGCCTGTTTGAACAGACGCTGAAAGACATGGAGTTCATTTTTGTGGACGACTACACTAAGGACAATTCGGTTGGACTCCTTCAGTCGGTCATGAGTCATTACCCAGAACGCAAACAGCAGGTCATTATTTTGCACCATCGGGAGAATAAAGGACTGCCTCAAGCGCGTAAGACAGGAGTTCTGGCAGCAAAGGGGGACTTTATCGTCCATTGCGACAGCGATGACTGGGTGGACCACGACATGTATCGCTCCATGTATGAACGAGCGATGGAAGAAAAGGCTGATGTGGTGGTTTGCGACTATATGGTAACCGATGGGCAAGGCAGTGAGCGCCGCGTGAAGGCTTGTCACAGCACCGACCATGACCAGTTCTTAGAGAATCAGCTATTCCAAAGGGACCCTTGGTCCCTTTGTAATAAGCTGTTCTCACGAACAGCTTATTACAAAGACCTTGTTTTCCCCAAGGGAAATATGGCCGAGGACATGGCCCTGTGCTCCCAACTGATGTTGCACTGTAGGCGAGTGGCATACGTGGAACGTCCGCTGTACTACTATTACAGCAATCCTGACAGCATCACGAAGAAGTTGTCTACTGCGGCGATACTGCGCAACTTTCAAGCTGTAAAGGACAATACCGACATTGTGCTAAGTGTATATGGGAACAGTGAAAACAAAAGAATCAGAGAAGGGCTGCTATACATCCAATATAACGCGAAGGCCCATCTGTTTCCCATCGTTCACCGACATGAGTATCGGGGTCTTTTCCAAAACACTTATCCCAGCCTGTTCCAGAAAATGCTTTTCCAGCTTGCCATACCCCTAAAATGCAAACTGAAATACGTATGGGCTCTGGCGGGGCTATATCCAAGAAAGATAAATGATTAATAATGCCTAAACTCTATAATGAAGAACGATAAAGTTAGTAGCCACTGGCCCATAGACATATACTCGATATTGTTTTCTCTGACACTTTTATTGCATCTTTTCAACGATACAGAGATTGCAAGTGGCATAAAGTTGTTCTATATTCCCGCTCTGGCGGCATTTGTGATTACCATTCTGAGATTCCGCCGAAAAGATAAAGTCAGGACATGTGTATTCCTGTTTGCTATTTCAACCCTTTTCGGTTCGTTGGTTTCACCGAATCCAGATGCTTTCGGGTCGGCCATCACATTCACGGTAGTGATTATTTCGTCGTTGGGTGTTCGTTATGTGAATAATAGGAAACTCATATTGACTGCCAACATGGCTATCCCATTTGCATTGTTTCTCTTGTTAGGCTTGTATTATTCAGCCAGTTACTATCGTTTTTCCGGTTATTATAATGACCCGAACTATCTCTGCACTACCTTAATAGCATTTCTGTATGTGATTTTCATGGGGATGCGGATGGTGAATTGGAAAATCATACAAATTGCATTTATCTTGGAAATCATCATCATCGTAATGTTGATTGGATTCACGGTGTCACGCACAGGTGCGATTTGTGTGCTCGTTCTCATCATTGGCAGTTACTGGAATTTTCTGAAAAGTCACGCAAATTATGCTATTGTTGTTGCCGCAGCACTTATGGGCTTTCTATATTATTCCAACCCTGAAGCCATACAGACAACAAGGGAGTCTTATGAACGTAGAGCCGAAAGCAACGACACTTTTGAAAGTGCATCACAATATCGGTGGAGCTTGTCTGTAAGGGGCGTAACATTTATATTAGACCATCCTTCATACTTGCTGCTTGGTATTGGCTCTGGCAGCACAGCACAATCGCAAAAAATTCCAGACTATCCACCAACCCGACATGGCGACCACAATTCATGGACATCATGCTTTACTGAACATGGACTGATCGGCTTTGCCTGCTTTATGTTTATTCTGGCAAACACATTCAACCCTCTCGTAGCCAAAAGGAATGGGAAAAGACGCTTTGACATGGTAAAACTGATTTCACTCATGTCGGTGTTGATTTTCAGCTTTTCCATCAGTATGATGTTATATCTCCCGTTTTGGTGGCTAATTTTCTGCATAAGTAATAGAACAGATGAAAATACTACATATAGCTTACTTCGGTCAAAATAGGCAGATGAACGGTGTGGGCGAAGCCGTTATCAACCTTGCACAGGCACAGGTGTCACAAGGGCATCATGTGAAGCTGGCAATGGGCAACGACCACGACCTGATTGACGGTCAGTTTATTTTTCTAACTGACACGACGAGAAATTTTTGCGCCCTCTTGGACGAATTCAGTCCAGACATAGCCGTGTTCCACTCTCTCTACGAAAAATTCCAGATACCCTTTTCCCGGGTATTAAGGAAACGAAAGATACCCTACGTTTTGGTGTTTCATGGGGGAGCATCGAAAGATAATGCACGAAAGCATGCCTTAAAGAAGCGCATTGCCAACCTGATTTTCTTCAATCGTATCATCAGAAATGCTGAACGTGTAGTTTACTTGAATGACAACGAAAAAGAAAAGTCAGTATTTAGACGATTGAATGACAGGGATGCCATTATACCTAATGGCGTGAATCTGCCGACGAATGACTTTAAACGACATGTGGATGACAAAATCACAATCTCTTTCATCTCACGTATGGATTACTGGGGGAAAGGCCTGGATGTTCTGTCTGAAGCCATTGCCCGTTTGAAAGACTTGTCCATAGGCAGCAAACTGCATTTTGCGTTTTATGGGTATGCAACCGATGATACATACAAAGTGTTTGATGCCATGGGGAGTATATCTCACTATTATGGCTATGTAAGCGGACAAGCAAAGAAAGATGCCTTTTTGTCGTCTGATGTACTCATCCTGCCCTCGCGTTCTGAAGGCATGCCGATGACCATACTCGAAGCACTCTCTTATGGTGTTCCGTGTATTGTGACGCAAGAAACGAATATGGCAGACATAATATCAAATAGCAACAGTGGATGGGTGACCGAACTGTCTGCTGACTGCATTGTGGAAGTTGTAAAGAAATGCTATGCTGACATTATCACTGACCGTGAGGGCTACTTTAAAAGATGCAAAATGACAGCGAGCAAGTATAGCTGGCAGCACATAGCGGAAATGACAATAACAATGTATAACAATGTATTGAACGAACAAAATGGATAAGGTTTATTTCTTTTATTGGATAGAAAACTGGTGCTACAGACATCATCTGACTATTATTGCCGTGCTGATAAGAATGTTTATTAGGCTCATCCGTTAAATGCGTACACGCTTGTCGTGAAGAGCATATAGCTTTAGAGT
>ERZ842401.4864-NODE-4864-length-15281-cov-3.473861_pt1 | contig 15281 bp, 15 predicted proteins | sample MGYA00521270_ERZ842401 | MGnify/ENA primary metagenome ERZ842401 (study PRJEB31892, sample SAMEA3878208) | bioreactor metagenome | biome: Moose rumen | place: Sweden | collected 2011-10 | study: EMG produced TPA metagenomics assembly of the PRJEB12797 data set...
GTGATGATCTTCGATCTCAGCCAGACGGCAAGGCCGCCGTTACCGGAACTGGCGGCGGAACTGGCCGGAGACGTACAGCAGTACGAGGCGTTCATGGAGGCGCTCCGGCGCACGTCCCCTGACGCATGGGAGAATGCCTGTGGCGGATAAACTGCGTAATTACGCGGAGATTGCGGAAGAGACGGCGGTACATATTACCGACAGCTTTTCTAACTGGACGGCGTTTCTCTCCGCTGTTGGACGGCTGTATAAATGGCCCTATGAGGACCAGCTTCTCATCTTTGCCCAGCGCCCTGACGCTTTCGCCTGTGCTGATCTGGCCGTCTGGAACCGGATGGGCCGCTCTGTCCGGCGTGATTCCAGGGCGATTGTTCTTATGGACACCTCTGGCAGCGCTCCCGCCTTCCGGTATGTGTTTGAGTTTTCGGACACAAAAAGCGGCGCAAACGCCCGTGTCCCGTGGATATGGAGATACGACGACAAAATACATGAAGAGGCCGTGTCCGCGGCGTTGGACCGGGAATACGGACGGTCCGAAGAAACGGACATGGCAGCGAGACTGGAAGAAACCGCTCAACGGCTTTCGCGGGAATATTGGAAGTATCATTGGGAAGAGATCGTGGAGTCGGTTCCGGGCAGTTTTCTGGAGGAGTACGACGATCTCAATGTAGAGACCGCATTCTGCAAGGCCGCGTCCGTCAGCATTACCTACGCCCTCCTGTCCCGCTGCGGACTGGAACCGGAGCAGTATTTTGAACGCCTGGACTTTGAACACGTTTTCGAGTTCAATACGCCTGCTGTAGTTGCTGCCCTGGGCTGTGCGGTCAGCAAACCCACACAGGACATTCTGCGAACCATTGAGAGAGCCGTCAAAGGATACGAGCGTCAAAAACAGACGGAGAGGAGCATACGGTATGAAACTGACGTACAAACAGGAGGGAGATTACCTGATTCCGGACGTGGTGCTGGAGGGGCAGCCCGGCTGTCCGCTGGGCAAATACGGTCTGATGCGCAAAGACTATCTGCGCCAGCACAGGCCAGTCCGCTGGGCACAGCTGTGTACCAGCGGGGAACTGTTTCCGCACTGCCGGGAAATCGAGGAAGCGGCCAACAGCCGTCTGGAGATCATGCTGCCCGCACTGGCACTGGCGGTGGGCGCAACGGAAGAACTGAAAGCCCGCGATCCCGTACAGTGGACCGGACTGATGAATACCTGCCAGGCGCAGGCGGAAGAGATTATTCTCCGGGAACTGGTGTGCTGCTGAAGCGAAAGTATCCGAAGAAAAAACAGCATAGGCCGGAACGGTGAAACATGAAAGTCAGCGTACTGTTACCGGGGTGTTTTGTGATGGCATCATCCTGCCAGAATACGGGAGAAGTATAAAGAAGGAGGAGTATCATGACCCATACAATGACTATCGAGCAGATGGAGGAATACGAGCAGAATCTTCGTTTGGAGGAACACAGCGAGGCGACCGTACAGAAATACGTCAACGCGGTCACGCGCCTTTATGACTTTCTCGCGGAGCGCAAGGAAGTGACAAGGGAGCGTCTTCTCGAATGGAAGAGCAGTCTGACAGAAGAGATGGTCGCCAGTACGGTCAATGTCATGCTCTCGGCGGCAAACGCTTTCTTTGCCTTTCTGTCTTTCAATAGCCACGGCAGGTAGGACAGGAAGAACAGCGCCGTGACCGCCGCTGCCATGAACAGCACGCGCAGCGCGTAATTGGCGGGCAGAAAGTCCAGAATGGATTTTGTCGCCTCCGGTTTTGCCATGTAGAGATAGTTCGCGTCCCCGCCGATCATGCTGTTTGCGGCAAACGCGATCACTGCCATGATCACCGTTGCGATATACGCCTTCAAAAACGATTTCCACGTCGGACGCATGCCGTGCACGAAGATCATATAGAACACGGCGATATAGCCGGTCGTGTGCTCCAGCCAGAACTGATAATAGCGAAAGCGCGTCGGTCCGGTGTACGTGATGACCGTCGGCGTGATCAGTGCAAAGATCGTGCCGGAAAACAGCCAGAAATACAGGATGTCGAACAGCGTCTGATTTTTTGTGACGAGCATGTAGCTTCCGAAGATGACGCCCCACCCGCACAGCGTGATCGGCAGATGGTCCTGCGGATTTGCGCCGAGAGACGGCACGCCGACCAGCCGCCAAAAATAGGACATCTCCGTGATGATCATCACGAGCGCCAGCGCAAGCCGGATGGTCTTTTCATGCTTGCTGTTTCTGAGCTTGTCACGGAACACATAAATAAGCACGATGACCGCGATCATCAGAAGGATCGGCAAAAAATGGGCGAGCGTGAAGTTTTGAAACTCCGCCTCATCGCCTTTCCCGAAAAAGTAAATGAAAAACTCCTTCATAAACATTTCCTCCTTACAAAGCTTCTGGCACGGCCCTTTGCGGCGGCCGGTTCAGGCTGCCTTGTCGAAGCCGTGGATCCAGTCGGATTTTTTGTAATAGATGAAATAGATGACCGAGCTCAAAAACCACGTCAACGGATACGCCGCAAAGAGCAGGATGATCTCGTGCGAGATTGACATGGCGACCGTGATGTAGACGATGCGCAGCACGCACCAGATCGCCAGCATGATGACCATCGGCACGATCGCCTTGCCCGCGCCGCGGCAGATGCCCGCGACGGCATGCGAAAACGCCAGCAGGAAGAAGAACAGCGACTCCACGCGGCACTGCCGTGCGCCGATGGCAATGATCTCCGCGACCGCCGCCGGATCCTCGTCGGTGATGAAGGTCGAGATGAAGAACCCGCCGAAGAAGAACAGCACGACGCCCACGATCTCCGCAAGCGCGATCGAGGTCAGGATGCCGAACCGCGCGCCCTCCTTTGCGCGGTCGTATTCCTTTGCGCCGAGGTTCTGCCCGATGAAGCTTGTCATTGCCATGGAGAAGCTCATGATCGGCAGGAACACGAAGCCCTCGATGCGCGAATACGCGCCGCACGCCGCCATGGCAAGCGCGCCGAAGCTGTTGATGTTCGTCTGCACCAGCACGTTCGCAAAGCCGATCACGGAGTTCTGCACACCCGTCGGCAGGCCGTACTTTGTGATCTCCTTGAGACTTTGCGCGTCTATGCGGAGCTTCTTCCACGAAAGCTGATAGACCGTACCCTTCTTCATGAGCTGGATCAGGCACAGCACGGCGCTCACCGCCTGCGAAAGCACCGTGGCGATCGCCGCCCATTCCACGCCGAGCCCCATTGCGCCGACAAAGAGCAGGTCCAGGAGCACGTTCAGCACAGAGGAAACGATCAGGTAGTACAGCGGACGCACGCTGTCGCCCACCGCGTTCATCACGCCCTTCATGGAGTTATACATGACGACCGGCACGCAGCCGAAGAAATAGTAGCGAAGATATGCCGTGGAATTCGGCAGAACGTCCTCCGGCACGCCCATCCAGCGCAAAATATGCGGCGTCATCAAAACGCCGAACACGGACAGAACGACGCCGCAGATCAGCGAAAACAGGATGTTCGTGTGCACTGCGCGCAAAACGCGCTCCTGATCGCCCGCGCCGAAATACCGCGAGATCACCACGCCCGCTCCCATCGACGCGCCGACGAAAAAGCTGATCAGCAGATAGATGAGGCTGCCGAGCGAGTTGACCGCTGCAAGCGCTTCGCTGCCGATGAAATTTCCGACGATGTACGAGTCCGCCGTGTTATAGAGCTGCTGGAAGAGCTGACTCAGAAAAATCGGGGTCGCGAAAGAGACGAGGACCTTCCACGGTTTGCCCTCGGTCAAAAGCCGCGACGTTTGCGCACGGTTGTGAGTAAGGCGGATTTTCTTCATAAAATGCTTTGGTATGCTCCCTCGCTCTTCGGATCGCTAATGTATCATTATAAATCCGCCGGGCCATTTGTCAATATCTCTGCCGGGTAAAAAAGGAATATATATGAAAAGTCCGTTTCTATTGACGGCACGCTGTTTGCGCGGTATCATGGTGTTAATCATAGCATGCAAGGCGAAGGAGACGATATGGAAGAGATCATTACAAAGCGGCTGATCTTGGGGCCGTTCGGGACGTCCGATTGCGACAATCTGTATGCATTTCTGACACAGCTTAGTGACGGCGTGTTCGAGGGCTTTTCGACGCTCACCGAAGGCGGCAAAGAACAGCTTATGCGTCGGCTCGGCTCAGAGGAATACTATGCAGTCGAACGGAAGGAAAGCGGCGAGGTCGTCGGCTGCGTCCTTCTCGAAAGCCGCCCCTGTCTGACAAAAGAAGCGATGTTCGCCATCCGTGAGGACTTCCGCCGCAAGGGGTATGCGAAGGAGGCGCTCGACGCAATCGTCGAGCTGACGTTCCGTCAGGGCGTGCACCGGGTCGTTGCGCAATGCGACGCCCGCAACGAGGCGGCGTGGAAGCTGCTCGAAAAGGCGGGCTTTTCGCGCGAAGCGCATTACCGGCAGAACATGTTCTATGAGAAGGACGGCACGGGCCGTCCGATCTGGCGCGATACGTACGTATACGCCAAGCTTGCGTCGGATTTCTGAGCGCCGGACGGAGAGCTTTTGACAGGGCAAAAAACGATGAGCGAACGGATTACAATCAAGGAAGAGCGTCTGACCGCGGAAGCATACACGGCATTTTTAAAGCGCACGGACCTCGGATCGCAGTATCCGAAGGAGCGTTTTTCTGCGCGCATCGAAACGCTTGTGAAAAGCGCTTCGATCAGCCTCGTCGCAAGAAACGAAGCGGGAGACGTCGTCGGCGTCTTGTTCGGGCTGACGGACTTTGCCTACTGGCTCTTTCTGACCGATCTCGGCGTCGATCGCGCGTACGAGCGGCAGGGCATCGGCAAGCGGCTGATGCAGAAAGCGCTTGAGATCGCCGGCGGCGAAAAGAATATCGCGGTGTATCTCATCGCAAACGAAAACGCGATCCCGTTTTATGAAAAGCTCGGCATGGAACAATCGAACGAGGTCATGCAGTACAATCATATCGACTGGACGGACTTCGTCGTGGAGTAAAGGAGAAAAGCAGAAGCGAAAGGAGCAGTCGTTCTGAAAAACATGGCATACCGCATCATTGACCCGAAAGAATATTATCGAAGGGACGTGTACCGCCGCTTTACGGAGGACTGCAAGTGTTCCGTGTCCATGACGGCGCGGCTCGACGTGACCGAGCTTCGGGCGTTTTCCGAGCGGACGGGCACAAAGTTTTATCTGAACTTTCTCTATCTGCTTTCGAAGGTTCTGAATTCGCGCGACGATTATAAAATGGATTATTCCTACAAGACGAATACGCTCGTCTGCTACGACGTGATCCATCCGACGCATTACGCGTTCCACCCCGACACCGAAACCTGCACGCCGGTGTATTCGATGTACGACCCGGATTATGAGACGTTCTATCGGAACGCGGCGGAGGATCTCGAACGCGCCAAGCAATCGCACGAATACGTGCGCGAATCAACGCAGGCGCAAAACAGGTTTGACGCGTCGTACATTCCGTGGTATTCTTATGACGCGCTGCACCTTGAGCTGCCGGACGGGTATCTGTATTTTGCGCCGATCGTCAACTGGGGCAGATACCGCGAAGAGAACGGCCGCCTGATGCTGCCGATGTCGGTTCGCATGAACCATGCGGTCGCTGACGGATACATCATCGCGAGGGTGTTCGGTCTGCTGCAGGCGGAGATCGACGAATTTTCAAAAGGAGGAAGCTTCCCGCATGAAGATCAATAAGAATTTTATCCTCGCAGGCTTCGGTCTGCTGCTGACGGCGATTCTTGTCTGTCTCGTCAGGTTTGTCGACGTACAGCCGATCGGTCCGGAGGGGACGCGCATCGGCCTTGCCGCGCTGAACGGCGCGGTCTTCGAAACGTTCGGCGTCAGCATGACGTGGTATAAGCTCACGACCGTGCTCGGAATTGTCGCGCTTCTCTCGGCGGGGCTCTTTGCCCTGCTGGGACTTTACCAGCTCATCCGTCGAAAGAGCCTTAAAAAGGTCGACCGCGAGCTTTACGTGCTCGCCGGACTGTACGTCGTGACGGTGATCCTGTACGTCCTGTTCGACAAGATCGCCGTAAACTACCGTCCGACGATCCTGCCCGACGAAACGGCGCCCGAAGCGTCGTTCCCGTCGTCGCATACAATGCTCGTTTGCGTGGTGATGGGCAGCGCGATGACACTGCTCCCGAAGTACGTCAAAATGCCCGCGATCCGAATCGCGCTGACGACCCTCTGCGCCGTCGTGCTCGGGCTGACCGTCGCCGGCCGTCTGATCTCCGGCGCGCACTGGTTCACCGATATCATCGGCGGGATTTTCATCAGCATCACACTGCTTGCGCTGTACAACGGAACGGTGGAAGCGCTCAACGCAAAGGAGGCCATGCGCCACTCGAAGCGATCTGTTCGCCGATGATCCCCGAGGCGGTTTACGCCTCGATCGTGAACGGCAATCAATAAGAAACTTTCCGAATGAAAAAACCGGGAGCCCTTCGAACCTTCGAAGGGTTCCCGGTTCGTTTTTCCTTTGCTCAGTCTTCGATCTTTTTGATGTGCTTTCTCTGGACGAAATAGAACGCTGCGCCGAGCGCGATCCAAACGAGCAGCATGATATAGGACTCGGTTCCGAAGTGGACGCCGGAAAGTCCCGGGATCGGAACGAGCTGCAGCACCATGAATGCGATCGAGAAGACGACGCCGATTGCGGCCATGATCTTCAAAAACGGCTTTGCGTCGCCGTCGCGCTTCGCGGTCACGAGCGTGCTCGCGCAGGTGAAGAAATAGCCGATGGACGCGCCGATTGCGCACATATCGACAAACCAGCCGAGCGCTTCGCGGCCGAGGATCGGACCGGAAAGGCTGATCAGGATGCAGAAGAGCATCGCGTTTCTCGGCGTGCCGTACTTTTTGTCGACCTTGCCGAACCACGCCGGCAGGTACCCGTCGCGGCTCATCGAGTACATCAGACGGCTCGAAGCAAGGTAGAAGCCCATGATGCCGGACAGAACCGCACAGGAAACGCCGAGACCGACAAGCACCTTGCCGAACGTGCCCAAAAGCTCTTCCGCCGCAACGAGCACGACCCAGTCGCCCGCCATGACGCGCTCCGGCCAGTTTTCAAGCGCGGCCGCGGCAACGGTGTTGTTGGAGATATAAACGAAGCAGCCGAACGCGATCGCGATGATCATGATGAAGCTGACCTTCTTGTAGGAGAACTTGAACTCCTCCGCCGCCTGCGGAATCGCGTCGAATCCGACGTATGCCCACGGCGCAATCGCGAACGTCGCAAGGATCGCGCTCATAATGCCCGCGGTTCCCTTATGCTCGTACTGCCCGATGTTGCTCATCAGCGCCGTCTCCTCTTTTGCCGCGGTCTTGTCGAAGCCCCAAATCGGCTGCATGTTGACGCCCTTTGCCTTCGCGCTGACAAGACCGGCGACGGCGAGCGTCGCCACGCAGATCACGAGCAGGGACGCGAGGATCGTCTGAATGATTGCGGCCTTCTTGACGCCGATGATGTTCAGCCAGCCGAACAGAATCAGGATGAACATGGCAAACAGCATTTCAAGGATATAGATGTCGTTGCCTGCGATCGTATACAGATATCCGTGCTTCAAAAGGTTCAGGTTGCCGTCGAGCCCGTCGACGATCAGGCCGATCGCCGTGCTGTTCATCGGAACGTTGGTGAGGTACGCCGCGACGAGGAACCATCCGCACACGAACGCGAGCGTCTTGCCGAAGCATGCCTTGGTGAACGTGAATTCGCCGCCCGCTTTCGGATGCTTCGGAACCATGTAGGCGTAGCTGAACGCGATGATGATCATGACCAGCGCGCCGAGGAACATGGCGATCGCCGTGCCCGCAACGCCGGAATTTGGCAAAAACTTCTTGCCCGGATTGACGAACGAGCCCCAGCCGATGACGCAGCCGAACGCAATCGCCCACACGTGCATCGGGTTCAGCTGCCGCTTTAATTCGTTCTGGCCTTCCATTGGTTTGTTGTTGTTCTTTTTCATTGTCTACCCCTTTGTGATTGGTTTATACGTCATACGTTTTGTCGATCGCCTTCAGCTCGCGGAACGTGTCGATCTCAACGATGTCCTCGTCGAAGCACTCCCGCACCTCCACGGCGTAGTTCTCCTTGCGGAACACGAGCGGGACCTGCTCCCAATAGCGTTCCTTTCCGCCGGGCGAATCATACACGTCCGCAATGTCCTGCGAAAGCCGATGCCCGTCCGCCTCGTTCCAGTAGGAGATGCCGACCATCTGCCAGCAGTCGAGCCCGCCGACCTTCTCCTCCGCGATGACGCCGTCCTTCACAACGAAGCACCAGTCGTCCGTGCGGTCCTTTTTGATCGCGAGAAAATCGGAGGTGTAATGGTACTTCCTGATGATCGACGGATTGCTGATCAGAAGGTCCGCCTCGAATACGTATGCGTTGGACAGCAGGTACCGCGCCACGAGCGCGCTCGAAATGTTGTTGGCCTCGTTGTACGCCGGGTTCTCCAGAAACCGGATCATCGGGTATTTATACAGAAGCTGATCGAACTGCTCGGAAAGATATCCCCGAACGATATAGATCTCGTTGATGCCCGCCGCGATACACGCGTCGATCAGGCTGTCGATGATGCGCTTGCCGTGTACGCGCACGAGAGGCTTTGGTGTATTGAACGTGATCGGAACGAGGCGCGAACCGAACCCTGCGGCGATAAAGATCGCGCGCTTTGCGCGGTACGGCTCGAGCGCATCGAGTCCCGCCGCCGTGATTCTGCCCTTCTGGACATACCCCGGCTCTGTCAGCTCCTTCATCGTCCGGTTGATCGTGCCGAGCGAATAGCCCGTCAGATCCTTCAGCTCCCGCTGCGTGAGCGGCGCGTCGGCAGAGGCGTATGCCTCCAAAAGATCAAACTGTTTTCTGGTCAATCCCTGCGTCATTTCTCTTTCCCTTTCCGTTCCCGTTCGTTTCCGGGGCTCTTCGGCGCGAAGTTCGAACATCTGCTCTTTGATAGAATATCTCGGTGTGCCGTGCAAAACTTCGTATCAATCGCTTTTTCGCCGGATATGCTTTCGTTTCCCCGCTGACAGTTGTTGTTCCAAATCGTATATCTTCATTTCAAAAATGGAACGCGCGACTTGCAAGATGCATTATAGCAAACGCATCCCGTTTTTGCAACCGTTTTATTGAAAAAACCTGAACATAATCTGCTTTTCTGATCGCAGGCTTCCACTTTTGCTTCCGGGTCCGCCCAAAATAGCAAAAAGACGCCGTTCCGGATGAAAACGGAACGACGTCCTCAAATGCGTTTGTTTACTCGACGAGCGACGCCGCAAACGCGCCGGCACGCGCAAAATCCTCCTCGCTCGGCAGACCCTTGTTGATGAAGATCCACGACGCGGCGCAGTGGAATTCCGACTCGGAGACCGTGATCTTCAACGGATCGGCAACGGCCTTGACGGCGTTCCGGGTTGATCTTCCGGTTGCGGACGTGTTCATATTGACGACCTCGCCGATGCGATCCCTGTTGCGGGAAAGGAAGTCCTTGACCTCGCCGTCGATGGTGGCGGCGTACATGGCGTTGATCAGAAACAGCCTGTCAACGCGCTCCTTGAGGTCGACGGTCACGTCGAGCGCCTTGACGCCGATCGCCTTTGATACGGCATTTGCGAGCTTTTTCGTGTTGCCCTTCTTCGATTTGGTGAAATAGCGGATTGCGATTGTCATACGATTTCCTCCTTATTATTTCAGAAACAGCGGCAATAGGAATGAGATCAGCCCGTAAGTCCGTGCAGAGAGCGAAAAGGCCCTTTTCCGCAGCTCCCGAACGCCGAGCATTTCATTGATAATCCTCAGCACGTCCATATACGCACCTGCGTCATCGCAGCCCGTTACCCTCCGTAAGGGTCCCATTTCCTTTATTTTTAAAATTATATCGCATACGATATAATTTGTCAACCCGTTTCGGAATTTTGTTCGCATGCGGCGGTCTGTGTGACAGCGTGATCTCCGGATCCGTGCTGGTTTGCAGAAAGTTCGCATTTGGGGAGTTGACGCACAGCCGGAAGCGTTCTATAATGGTTCGCATCCGAACTGTAAGGTACCGAACGGAGGAAATATGAAAAACAGTATCAACGCAACGCTGTTTGACCGGTTCATGCTTGTGAACCGGTACATGCGAAAATGCAGGGCGCAGACGATGGGAAACGAATCCGCTTGCCCGTCGCCGGTACACCGGGAGATCATACTGGTGATCCTGTATAAGCGCGGATGCGGCATGAAGCAGCAGGATATCGCCGACGAAATCTACGTCAGCAAATCGACGCTGTCGGAGATGATCAACCGTCTCGCCGAAGACGGGTATCTGGAGCGTGCCGGGGATCCCTCGGATCGGCGGAACACGATCGTCGCTCTGACCGAACGCGGGAGCGCGCGCGCAGAAACGGCCATGAAGGAGCACGCGCACGAGGTGGACTACCTGTTCCGAAACCTCGCGCCCAGGGAGAAAGCCGAGCTGATTCGGCTTTTGGAAAAGCTGCTCAATGAAGAAGCACAGGAGGACCCGGCATGAATCTTTTAAAGCTGTTCAGGTATTTAAAGAAGAAGGACGTTGTCTTTGCCGCTGTCAGCCTTGCGTTTATCGCGGCGCAGGTCTGGCTCGACCTTCGCCTGCCCGACTACATGTCCGAGATCACGAAACTCGTGCAGACGCAGGGCAGCGCGTTGTCGGCGATCCTGAAAGCCGGCGGAATGATGCTTCTGTGCGCGCTCGGCAGCGTGATCGCTTCCGTCGCCACGGGCTTTTTTGTGGCGCGCATCGCAGCGGGGCTTGCGATGCGTCTCCGTGAAGCGGTCTATGACCGCGTGATGGACTTTACGATGGAGGAGATCGGCGGGTTCTCGACCGCGAGCCTGATCACCCGCTCCACCAACGATATCACGCAGATCCAGCTCGTCGTTGCGATCGGTATGCAGGCGATGGTCAAGGCCCCGATCATGGCAGTCTGGGCAATCCTGAAAATCGCGGGAAAATCGTGGCAATGGACGACCGTGACCGCGATCGCGGTCGGCGTGCTGATGCTTCTGATCATTACGCTGTTCATCCTTGTGATCCCGCGCTTTACGAAGATCCAGAAGCTGACCGACAATTTAAACCGTGTCACGCGTGAAAACCTCAGCGGTATTCGCGTGGTGCGCGCGTACAATGCCGAGCAGTATCAGGAGCAAAAGTTTGAGAAGGCGAACGTCGATCTCATGAAAACGCATCTGTTCACCGGCAGAGCTTTGGCGGTGATGGCGCCGGTCATGACGCTGATCATGTCCGGGCTGACGCTTGCGATTTACTGGGTCGGCGTGTACATGATCGACGCTGCCGACATGACGGATAAGATCAATCTGTTCTCGGATATGGTCGTGTTCTCCTCCTATGCGATGCAGGTCATCATGGCGTTCATGATGCTGACGATGACGATGATCGTGCTGCCGCGCGCCGCGGTCTCTGCAAAGCGTATCAACGAGGTGCTGCACACCGTACCGCGCATTGAGGACGGCACGGTGACCGAAACCGACGCGGCGCATGCGGGTGAGATTGAGTTTAAAGACGTCTCCTTCCGCTATCCGGATGCGGCGGACGACATCTTAAAGCACATTTCGTTCACCGCAAGGAAGGGCGAAACGGTGGCGTTTATCGGCGCGACCGGCAGCGGCAAAAGTACGCTCGTGAACCTGATCCCGCGATTCTACGACGTCACAGGCGGCGAACTTCTCGTCGACGGCGTGAACGTCAGGGATTTCTCACAGCAGGCGCTTCGAAACCGCATCGGCTACGTACCTCAGCGCGCCGTGTTGTTTTCCGGCACGGTCCGCTCGAACGTCGCATACGGCGACAGCGGCAGAGAACCTGCGGACGATGCGCTGATCCGGGAAGCGGTTGCCGTCGCGCAGGCGGAAGAATTCGTTTCGAAGCTGGAGGACACGTATGACGCGCCGATCGCACAGGGCGGCACGAACGTATCCGGCGGGCAGAAGCAGCGTCTTTCGATCGCGCGGGCAATCGCACGGCAGCCGGAGATCTACATCTTTGACGATTCGTTCTCGGCGCTGGACTACAAGACCGACCGGACGCTCCGGCACGCGCTGAAAGCGCATACCGGCGGCGCGACGACGCTGATCGTGGCGCAGCGCATCGGAACGATTCTGGACGCGGACAAGATCATCGTGCTGGATGACGGCGCGATCGTCGGCGCCGGCACGCATAAGGAGCTTCTGGAAACCTGTTCCGTTTACCGCGAGATTGCGGAATCCCAGTTGACGAAGGAGGAGATCGACAATGCCTGAACAGAAGAAATATAAGGTCGGCGATACCCGGTTCAACACGCCGAGACGGGGGCCCGGACACGGCCCGAGAATGGGCGGCGGCGAAAAGGCGAAGAATTTCGGCAAGGCGATCCGCGATCTTTTGCAATACAGCAACAAATATCTACCGTTCATCGCCGTTGCGCTTGTCATGGCGGCGGCGGGCACGATTCTGAATTTGATTGGACCGTCGAAGCTCTCCGACATGACGAAGCTCATTACCGACGGTATCATGACCGGCGTCGACCTTGACGCGTTTGTGAAGATCGCCGTCACGCTTGCGATCCTCTACGGGCTCGGCGCGCTGTTCACGTTCGTGCAGGGATGGATCATGACGACCGTCACGCAGCGCATTGAAAAGGGCATGCGCGCGGATATTTCGCACAAGATCAACCGTCTGCCGCTGAAATTCTTCGACAGCACCACGACCGGCGACGTGCTCTCGCGCGTTACCAACGACGTTGACACGGTCGGGCAGGCGTACCGCCAGAGCATCAGCACGCTCGTTACCGCGATCACGATGCTTGTCGGGTGCGTATTCATGATGTTTTACACAAACTGGATCATGGCGATCTCCGGCATTCTCGCGTCCCTGCTCGGATTCGTTCTGATGACGGTGATCGTGTCGCGCTCACAGAAGTACTTCGTGCGGCAGCAGAACCAGCTCGGCGCGCTGAACGGACATATCGAGGAAACGTACGCCGGACACACGGTCGTCAAGGCGTACAACGGTGAGCGGCAGGCAAGGGACGCCTTTCGCGAGATGAACGACGGGCTGTACGAAAGCGCGTGGAAGAGCCAGTTCATGTCCGGCATGATGGGACCTCTGATGGGCTTTATCGGCAATCTCGGCTACGTGGTGGTCTGCGTGGTCGGCGCGATGCTGACGCTCAATAAGGTGGTCGGCTTCGAGGTCATCGTGGCGTTTATGATCTATATCCGCCTGTTCACAAACCCGCTTTCGCAGATCGCGCAGGCGGCGACCAACCTGCAGTCCGCAGCCGCCGCGGGCGAGCGCGTGTTTGCGTTCCTGTCCGAATCGGAGATGCCCGACGAATCCGGCAAGACGACGCAGCTCGACACGGTTTCGGGGAACGTCAGCTTCGATCACGTCCGCTTCGGCTACGATCCCGAAAAGGTCATTATTCACGATTTTTCCGCCGAGGCGAAGGCGGGACAGAAGATCGCGATCGTCGGTCCGACCGGCGCGGGCAAGACTACGATGGTGAACCTTTTGATGCGCTTCTATGAGACCGATTCCGGTCAGATCTGCATCGACGGCGTGCCGATCGGCGATCTGACACGCACGAACGTGCACGGGCTGTTCTGCATGGTCCTGCAGGACACGTGGCTGTTTGAAGGCACGGTGAAGGAAAACGTCGTTTACGCAAAGCAGGGCGTGACCGACGAACAGGTCGTACGCGCGTGCAAGGCGGTCGGCCTGCACAGCTTCATCAAGACGCTGCCGAACGGCTACGACACGGTGCTGGACGACAATACGAACCTCTCCGCGGGACAGCGCCAGCTCGTCACGATCGCCCGCGCGATGATCGAAAACGCGCCGATGCTGATCCTCGACGAAGCGACGAGCTCGGTCGATACCCGCACCGAGATGCTGATTCAGAAGGCGATGGACACGCTGATGCAGGGCCGCACCTCGTTCGTGATCGCGCACCGGCTCTCCACGATACGCAACGCCGATCTGATCCTTGTCATGAAGGACGGCGACGTCATCGAAAGCGGCTCGCACGAAGCGCTGATGGAACGACACGGCTTCTATGCCGATCTCTACAACAGCCAGTTTGAATCGGCCGCATAAATTACCGGCACAAAAGAGGGTGTTAAGAACCGTTTCTTAACACCCTTTTTTTCTTTCTGTCCGTCCGGTCAGTACGTCGAGGCCTCCGCGTGCGTCAGCTTCCATTCGCCGTTCGTCTTTTTCAGCGTAAAGGCAAGCGCAAGCCGCCAGGTATGCTTTCCGCCGCCGAACACGGCAGCCGTCACGCGGCTGTGTCCGGTCATGCGCGCCGTATCCCCCTGCACAGAGACGTCCAGAGACTCCGTCTGCTCGTCGAAGTAATTCAGCGTGCCGTTCAGAATGCTGTCGATATAGGCCTGCCGGCTCTGCCGCATGCCGGTCATATGCACGAGCACAAAGGACGCATCGTGCATGCACATCAGCGCCTCCCTGTCCTTTCGGACCATGGCGGCATACATCTCATGATACAGTGCTTCGATCCGTTCACGCTCCGTCACGGCGTTTCCCTCCTATGCAGCGCAATCCCCTGTTGACGCCGTATCCGACCCATGCGAACAGGATCATCACGGCGAGGTAATCAAGGAAAAAGAAGATGCGCGGCTCGCTGAAATCAAAGAATACGAACTGCGACTCCAAAAACATGTACGTGCCGATCCCGCGGCGGATAAACGCGTACACGCCGTACGCGGCGATCAGCGTCAGCACGGCGGAGACGGCGATCTGCTTCAGCCGGGCCATCGTATACCGCTTGGACTTGGCGCGTGCGAGGGCTTCCTCCAGTGAGGAAGCGCCGCGCACCGCCTGCGTGAGACGGTTTTCCAACCCATGATTCACGTTGTCGATCCGCGCGAAATCCGAAGCGTCCAGCAGCGTCAGCCGGGCGAAGGCGGCGACGGAATACAGCCGCCGGTCGGCAGGGAAACGCCCCTCTTCACCGGCCTTGCGCAGCAGGGCGGTCGCCGTCTCCGGCACGACCTGTTCCACCGCGTCCCAGTCTGTGAAAGGCGTCCCGTCCTTCCGCAGGCTGTAGATCCGCTCCCGGACGTAGGAGGCACTGGCGAACCCGTCGGAGGGGGCCATCACCAGATGTGAGCGCCCGCCGTCCCGGTTGACCACAAACGGCGCCAGCAGCGGATCGTCCGACAGATGCTTCATATATTCCGCCGCCAGCACGTTGTTGGGGTC
>ERZ842401.4865-NODE-4865-length-15280-cov-14.717044_pt1 | contig 15280 bp, 10 predicted proteins | sample MGYA00521270_ERZ842401 | MGnify/ENA primary metagenome ERZ842401 (study PRJEB31892, sample SAMEA3878208) | bioreactor metagenome | biome: Moose rumen | place: Sweden | collected 2011-10 | study: EMG produced TPA metagenomics assembly of the PRJEB12797 data set...
GAATGGTTTTGTTTTGATGATGATAACAATTTAAAATTCCGAACAAAAGAAAATTATTATGGCGAATTATTACCCGATAAAAAGTTTTTATTGGCACAAAATAACCCTACATATAATAACCCATACGGAGAAAGAACATTAAGCAGAGTTTTTTGGTCGGTTACTTTCAAAAAAGGCGGTATGAAATTTTGGGTTGTGTTTACTGAAAAATACGGAATGCCGCATTTAATCGGCAAACACCCAAGAGGAGCAACAAAAGCCGAAACCGATTCATTAGCGGATATGTTGGAAGAAATGGTACAAGATGCCATAGCGGTAATTCCTGATGATTCAAGTGTAGAAATACAGGAAGCAAACAAAACATCTTCCGCTGATATTTACGAAAAATTAATTGACAAAATGAACTCCGAAATATCCAAAGCGATTTTAGGACAAACATTAACAACCGAAATCGGGACAAAAGGCAGTTATGCGGCTTCAAATACGCACATGGAAGTTAGACAGGATATTATTGATTCCGATAAAAAACTTGTTGAAAGTGTTATTAACCAGTTAATTCAATGGATTTATGAAATAAATTACGGTGCAAATGCAGATGTTCCGAATTTTGAATTATATGCACCGGAAGATGTGGATCTGACTCTTGCTCAAAGAGATAAAATTCTTTCAGAAACAGGGATCAAATTTACAAAAGAATATTTTATCAAAACATACGGACTTGAAGAAGATGATTTTGATATAAGAGAAGATTTTTACCCGATAAATCAACCTACATTTAAGCAATTCAAAGAAGAAACACCCGAAAAAGAAGAAAAAATCGGACAGGAACAAATTGAAGAATTGTTTAAATTCATATCGGAAGAACGACTAAACGAACAAGGACAGGCAATTTTAGGTCATTTTTTCTCATTACTTGAAAGTTGTGAAAGTTATGAGGATTTGGAAGAAATTTTAACCGAGGAGAATTTGAGAAGTAAATCGTTTGAAAAAGATTTACAAAAAGCCCTGTTCCTTTGCGAATTACAAGGGAGGACTGATGGACTTATTGTTGAATAAGATTTATGAGGGAAGTGCCTTAAATGTTTTAAATGAACTTCCAGAAAATTCCGTTAATATGTGCGTAACATCTCCGCCATATTGGGGTTTAAGAGATTATCAAACAAACCCCGCAAAATGGAATGACGGTTGGAGTGGTGAATTAGGTGCAGAAGCGGAAGCAAAAGACTATATAAACCACTTATGCGATATTTTTGACGGTGTAAAGAGAGTTTTAAGAGAAGACGGCACTTGCTGGGTAAATATCGGTGATACATATAAAAAGAAATGTCTTTGTATGATTCCGTTTTTATTTGCTCTTGAAATGGTAAACAGAGGTTGGATATTAAGGAATGTCATTATTTGGCATAAACCAAGATGTGTTCCATTGGGTGTAAAAGACCGTTTTACCGTCGATTTTGAATACATATTTTTCTTTTCTAAAAAAACAAAATATTATTTTGAACAACAACTTGAACCTTTTAAATCTTCTACTTTAAAACATACCGCCAAATGTAGTGTCAGCGAAAAAAGTAAATATTATCAAGGTTTTTGTGCGGAACATCAAAGAAAATATCAGCAAAAATTATTGAATAATGAATTAAAAGGCAGAAATAAAAGAACTGTTTGGAGCATATCTCCGCAATCATTCCACGGAGATCACACCGCAACATATCCGTTAAAACTAATTGAAACACCTATAAAAGCGGGTTGTCCTGAAAATGGTGTTGTTTTAGATCCGTTTATAGGAAGCGGAACAACGGCTATGGTAGCGGAACAATTAAATCGTAATTGGGTTGGTATAGAATTAAACCCGAAATATATTGAAATGGCAGAGGAAAGAATAAGAAATGCCAGACCTTAAAGCGATTTTTAAATTACCTCCGGCACTTGCAATAAAATATTTCAAGAATAAGAAAAATCAAACTTCTTGGAATTGGTACGATATTTGGCAAGATAGTCATAAAAAATCATTCACGGTTGCAAAAGCCATGAATAAACATATTTTGCAAGATATCCGCACCGCCGTTGATAAAGCATTGGAAGACGGACAAACCTTTCAACAATTCAAAAAAGACTTAAAACCGACTTTACAGAAAAAAGGTTGGTGGGGAGAAATAATTGTTGTTGATAAAGAGGGTGTTGCAGAAAAAGTACAATTAGGTTCAAATTACCGATTAAAAACAATTTATCGGGTAAATATGCAAACTTCATACCAAACAGGGCGGTATCAATCACAAATTGAAAATGTGGAAAACAGACCATATTGGGAATATGTTGCCGTTATGGATTCTTCTACAAGACCCGAACATGCTATGTTAAACGGATTAGTTTTAAGATATGACGATCCTTTTTGGAAATCGTTTTATCCGCCGAACGGTTGGAACTGTCGGTGTCGAGTAAATGCACTTTCTGAACATAATATATCAACAAAAAATTTAATGATTGATAATTCTGACGGAAAATTATCAGAAGAATATCGGCTTGTATCAAAGAAAACAGGAGAACTTAAACAAGTTAGTGTGTATACTGATCCTTTGACAGGGAAGAAAATTGCACCTGATGTCGGTTGGAGTCATAATCCCGCAAGCGGTTTAAGTGATGAATAAGTAGTGTTTGAACACCGTTTGAACGGTGTTCGATTAGTATTTACAAGGAGAATAAATGTCAAAAAATAATAATTTTAAAAATGGCTTAATTGCTTGGATAGGCGGTAAAAAATTATTGAGAAAAACAATAGCACCATTAATTCCAAAAGACATAAAAAGTTATATTGAACCTTTTGGCGGTGGTGCGTGGGTTTTATTTTATAAGGACAAATGGGCGGAACATGAAGTTTATAACGATTTAGACGGAAGATTAGTCAATTTATTCAGAATAGTAAAATATCACCCGAAAGCATTTAAAGATGAAATCAAATATCTTCTTGGATCAAGAGAGATGTTTTTTCAATTTTTAAAAGGTCAATTTATAACAGATATACAAAGAGCCGTACAATTTTTCTTTATTGTTACAAGGTCATTCGGCGGTAATTGTCGGACTTTTGGTGTTGCAAAAAGAAAACAGGGCGGGGCTTGCCGTTCGCAATATACCGTACTTGATAAAATTGACGGAATCCATGAAAGACTTGATACGGTTTTAATTGAAAACAGGGATTTTGAAACCTTAATAAAACAATACGACCACGAGGGAGCATTTTTCTATTGTGATCCGCCGTATAGTTCGGGTACAGGATATGAAACATCTTCAACAAAAGAATTTGAACACGAAAGATTGAGAGATGTTTTAAAAAATATAAAAGGACGGTTTTTACTATCTTATGATGATAGTCTGAAAATAAGAGAACTATACAAAAATTTTGAAATTATAGAGGTTTCAAGATACAACGGCATAAACCACAGACTTGATGCCAATGTAAACAAAACATATAAAGAATTATTAATAGCAAATTACCCGATTAAAAATGTCTGATGATCCTATTGAAATTGAATTTGATAATCAAGAAGTAAATAATGCACTTTTACAACTTGGAAGAAAAGGCGAAAATTTACGACCGCTTATGAAAAATATAGCGGGAATTTTTGCTAATTCTGCGGAAGAAAACTTTAAAAACGAGGGCAGACCCGACAAATGGATTGATTTAGCGGAATCAACAAAAAAGCAAAGACTTAAAAAAAGAAAATGGCCGGGACAAATTCTTCAAGTTGAGGGAATGTTAGCAAGTTCTGTAAATACCTATTACAATAATGATTCAGCCATTATAGGTTCAAATTTACCTTATGCCGCAATTCATCAATTAGGCGGAAAAGCGGGTAAAAATAAATCTGCTAATATCCCTGCAAGACCATATTTGAGCCTAACGGAAGATGATTACAAAGAAATTTTGCAAGAAACCCAAAAATATTTGAAAGACTAATAAATTCTACCTTTGAAACTATTTTACACCCTATAATTGCACGAAAATTAAAGAGGGTAGAAGATAGAAAGGAGAGAAAAATGACTACCGTTGAACCTATACGAGATAAAAAAGATATTGAAAAAATGGAAAACTTTTTATTCAAACAGAATAAAAGGGATCACCTGATTTTCGTAATCGGGACAAATTGCGGATTGCGAATTTCTGACATTTTAGCATTGAATGTTGGTGATGTTCGGGGTAAAAATTATATTCAGATTGTTGAACAAAAAACAAAGAAATATAAGAAATTTCCGATTAACGAAAAGTTGAAACCGCTTATTGCAGAATTTGTTAAAGGCAGACGAGATAAAGAGCCGTTATTTTTAACTCGTTGGAAAAATCGTCTTGACAGAGTTGCGGCTTATTATATGTTGCGTAATGCTTGTGAAGAATTAGGACTAGAAGTAAAAGTCGGCACACATACAATGAGAAAAACTTTTGGTTATCATCATTACCAAAAATTCAAAGATGTTGTATTGTTGCAGAAAATATTTAATCATTCATCACCGCAAATAACATTAAGATATATTGGAATAGAACAGGATCAAATCGACTATTCTTATAACAACTTTGTTTTATAATCTAAAACACCCTATTTATCACTCTTAACCCTACATTTTACTATCAATACATTTTATTCACTATGTATTGATGATGACTAAAACCTAATCAAATATTGATTTTTTAATTTTTTGCCTTAGTCATTAAAAGTATTGTAAAGGAAAAAATTTGCTATTTATATAGCCCAATAGTCTAATATTTCAAGCAAGAAGAATTACCCTACAAAGTGAATAAAAAGTATTGATACAAGTGAATTAAAGGGTGATTCCATGTATAAACATAAAGCAACTATGACAGGCAGACGACACGCAATCCTTAAACTTATTGCAAAAGGTTATAACAATAAGCAAATAGCAAGAAAATTGGGTGAATCGTTATGTAGTGTCAAAATACAAAAATGGCGTTTATATTGTTATCTTGGAGAAATTCATACTGCTATTGATGCCGTTTATATGGGTTTGCAAATGGGGTTACTGCGTGAAAGTGATTTGGCAGAGCCGATAAGAGAGGAAATATATGATAATGAAAACGAAAAACAGATGTACTGTTACAGTTAAAAATAAAGATGTTCAACTAGGTACATATAGACCAACGCAAGAAATATTTTATGAAATTCAAAAAGAATTAGAACCATACCGCACTTTGTATAAGAATGAAATAAAAACAAAAAAATCATATTTGGTAATTCTAAAACAAGAAGAAATCAAAATGGGTAGTTATAAAATTTCTCCACAAAGATTTCATAAATTATTAAAGAAAATAAAACCGTTTCAATCACTTCCGGCACCGTCAAAAAATGTTAAATGTTTAGAAACAGGACAGATTTTTGAAAATGCAAGAGAAGCAAGTAAATGGGCCGCATTTGTTCATGAATGTGATTATTGTGATAGCGATTTAATAAAACAATGTTGTCGTGGAAAACAAAAAACCTCCTACGGCTACCATTGGGAATTTGTGAAAGATAAATTGTAATAACCGTTTTTTATTGATAGAATTTAACTATGTTTGAGAGCATATCAGATTTACATTTTAAATATAATTGTGATAATGAAAAAGTTGCAAAATTATGTAGTGTTTTTTGTGGAAAGACAGAAAGTCTAGATATTTTAAAAGAACATATTACTACTTTGGAACAAAATATTTATATTAAAGTATGCGAAAATGTTGAATTATTAAACAAAAGTGTATTTAATTTAAGTAAGATTATAGAACCAAAAGACAACGCAACTGCAAGAACATATTTTGAAGCATATATAAATACTTTATTTTCTTTAACCGATATTTCAGCACTTATTTTTTATCAAGTTTTAGGTTTATCCGTAAATCCAAATCGATTATATTTTTACGATTTGCCTAAATTGTCAGATTTTCAGCAATACACACAAACTTTTAATGCAGTAAATTCTTTTTTGAGTTCAGACGATTACAAGTATTTTCACAATGTAAACAATCATATTAAACATAGGTCAATGATTACTGCTAAACATACTATAAATTTGGGCGAAAGCCGAAATCTATTTTCTATAAATGAATTTGAACACAACGGAGTTATTTATCAAAGTTTAGATTCTGAAAATCTATTTTCTAAATCCGATAAATTTATTAAACAATTGCAGAAATGCTTAAAATCTATAGAATAATTATTTTTCAAATCTTGTAAAAAGGTGTCTAATATTTTTTAAACTAAAACTAAATCTCTTTTTGGACTCTATTTTTTCGTTAGTTTTAGTTTCTTGTATTTCTTTTTCAATTTTTTGTTCGGCTTTTTCAATTCGATATGAAACCAAAAATTCTCTTATTTCTTGTGCTATTACAGGGTAAATTTTAAATTTAAAAATTATTTCATCAATATTTTTTTCTAATAATTCTTCTAAATAGAATATTCCATGGTCATATAACACATTTTTTGCTTTTAGCGATAAAGTAGTATCTTTAAGTCTTTGAGAACTAATTTCATTTTTCGGAGAATAAGGAATATTATTTGAAATTAAAAAATCTAATAATTCATCTAACAATCCCGCACCAACGCCATTTGTTCTTTTTACATTCAAAATATTTATTCCAACTAAATTTTCAATATAGAATAAACCTTTAGAATAAAGTACAGATTTTAAATTTGGACTTAAATTATAATTATATAATCCTGTTTTTGTTAAATCTTTATTTTCAAAATTTATACCATGTGTATTCATGAACTGTATTAAATCTTCAATTACACTTGGGGAAACATCGTTTTTAATTTTTAATTCCTTTAAATTAATATTTTCCAAATCTTCTATTGTAGAAATTCCAATTCTTTCTAATGAAAATATTGTTTTATCTTTTATTTCAGAATCTTTTAAAGGGTGTTTATGGTTTGTTACATTTTCCTCAATAGATTCTTCACAGTTTTCAGAATCATAAATTAATGATTCAATGATTTCATTATCTTCATCATTTTGGTTATTTTTATAATGTTCCTTAACCTGTTGTTCCACTCGTTTTAAAGTATCTTGTACCAAGTTTTCTGTATCTTTTTTTATTTGTGGTTGAGTTTCAATAGGTTGTTCAATTTTTGGAGGTGGTAATTCAACTGTTTTGTCAGAAATTGGTTCAAAATTTTTTATTCTTTTGTGCATTAGTTGTTTAGCATATTTCCGCATTTTCTTTATTGCTCTTTCTTCTATTTGTCTTATGCGTTCACGAGAAACACCAAATTTTTGACCAATTTCATCAAGAGTCATTTTTCTTATGTTGTCATTTAAATCAAATCTTAAAATTATAACATCTTTTTCTTTCAATGATAATTTTTCAAGTAATTCGCCAACAATCGCCAATTTTATTTTTTTATCAACTTCATCTTCATTTTTAGCTAAGTTATATGAAAAATAACGATCATTTTCTTCCGGTGTTGCTTTTTCTAGATACCAGTCCAAATTAAGACTACATCTTCCCCATTTGAATGCTTCATTTATTTTTTCTTCTGGAACTCCTACATAATCAGCAATTTCTTTATTTGTTGGCATTTCATTACGCATATCGATAAATCCCAAAATTTTATGGAACAATTCATTTGCATGGACAGGATAACGAATTGTTTTACCATAATCACTGATAGTCCGCTTTATACTTTGTTTAATCCACCAAGTTGCATAGGTAGAGAATTTGCAATTCATTGTGTAATCAAATTTTTCGGTAGCCCTCATTAATCCCAAATTACCTGCTTGAACCAAATCTAAAAACGATAATCTTTTTCTATATGGATATAAAGATTTTGCTATATTAACGACTAACCTCAAATTTGCTTGAATTAAAATAGTTTTATAAAATGGGTTATCAGTTTCATATATTTTTTTTGTTAGTGATTTTTCTTCTGATCTTGATAAAAGTGGGATTTTACCAATAATGCTTAAATACCAATATATATTATCTTCAACAAGAAGCTTTTCCCGTCTTTCAAACTGTCGGGAAACATCAATGCTTCTCATATTTGAAACAAGGTCAATAAAGTTTTTGTTGAAATCTTCTAATTCGTTACCACTTGTAGCATCTTCATCATAATCATCAAAATCATCTGATAATTGATAATCTTCTTCATTGAATTCTTCAAAATTGTCACTTGTAACATATTCAACACTTGATGTTTCATAATTTGCAGTTGATTGTTGTATTGGTTTTGGCAATTCTGTTTTTTGTTGAACTTGTTGTTTTTCTTCAATTATTTGAGATTTTTGTGTCGGTTTAGGTGGTTGTATTTCTTGTTTTAATTCCTGTTTTACCTCTGCAATAGGTTCTTCTTGTTCAACAGGAGTTTTTACTTCGTTTTTTATAGGTTCAGGTTTGAATTCTATTTTTTGCTGAACAGGCTTTGACGGTTCTTGATTTTTCGGAATTCTTTTACCGTAGATGTATTCAATATTAAATGCCTTATTTAATACATCAAGTTGCTGTTCAGTAAGGAATTGAGGTGTTATACGCAAAATGTTTATACTTGGCAAAACATCTTTTTCGCTATCGTTTTTATTTATACGGTGTTCTGTAAATACAAAACATAAATATTTGCCAAACTGCATTAAAATTATACTTTGACAGGGGAGTTGTTTGTTTATTTCGTATGCAATTTGCTTGATAACAGTATCGGTGCATATACTTGTTTTTAGTTTCATAGCAAAATACATATATGCTTGGTTTGAGGGTTTGACTTGTGCAATATGCTTATTTCGTAAAACCTTATTCAAATCCTCTGTCGTAAATTGAAATAAAAAATGAAATTGTTCCCATTCAGACCAATGTGCTTTTATCTTATTGATTTGAGGACAAGCATTTATAAAAGCGGTTGGGGAGTCTAACCCCGCAAGTCGCCTTGTTGTCGTATATCCAAAACTTTCAAACAAATTTATTGCATCAGACTTTAAGTCAGCCTTATAACTGCCTAATTTCTTTATTATGTCTTCTGTATCATTAATAACTACTTCCATGATAATTTATAACTATGTTTGTGATTTTTTACACCTAGCAATATAATATTCTTTGAATTTATCAATGATTATTTTTCTTTGATTTTCGTTAAAATCTAAATAATCAAAAATAATTTTATCAATTTCATTGTGCTCGGAGGTTTCAATTTCTTCTAAAGCATTGTAAACTGATCTTTGAGAAATGTTCTTAAAAATGTTGATTATTTGTTCATTTTTGTTAAATTCAAAATAACAAGGGAAATATCCCAAATCAACTGCTTCCGCTTTTAACATTCCACCACCTAAATTTTTTCGTCCGGAAATCTCTCTTATTAACCAACATAGAGATGAATTAAAATAACACCATAAATTCAATTTATTTTCCTCTGAAAGAATATTATTATTATCATATACATCAACATAACTATCAGTATATGCGTTTATTGAATTAAATGCACAAAAATGTTTTCCACCAATTCCTCTAGGCATTGTCATAATTGGAGGCTTTTTAGTTGTACTTTCAGGGTTGTATGTCATTATATTATTATTTTTCAGATTGTTCTTTATTTCCTTATCTAAAATTTTCCCATTTATAAGATAAGAATTTATATTAGATATGTTAAAAGTAGATTCTTTAGATAAAAATGGAATTATTGAATCTTGCGGTATATTATAAGTTGTAATTATTGAATTATCAACAATTAACGATTTTGAAAGATTTAATCCTTGACCGAATTTAACATTTTTGAAACTTTCAAGAAATTTACCCTTTTCAAATATCTTATTTATTGCATTTAAAATATGTTTATCTGTATATAATAATAATCCCCATTTTAATTTTTGAATTTTTGGATCCGACAAGGAGTATTCCTTATATGTTGCGATATCTTCACTAAATTTATCCATTTTAGTCAAAGGATATGATACTGAATTAAAGTTTACCTTACATCTTGCAAATTTTAATTTATCAGTTTTATTAGGAGAATTTTTAAAAAAAGTAATAATTGTGTTAATATTTGGTCCATCTGAACTATCAAAATATTTATAATCACTATCTACTATGCCTAAAATATTTGTTGTTTTGGATAAAAATGTTTGAAAATTTTTACCATATTCTGTATCTAACCAAGCATTTTGGGTTATAAAAGTATTTATACCATTTTCTTTTAATAAATATAAACTTAATTCAAAGAAATAAATTAATAAATCACAACCTCTAGAAAAATATGTTGATAGATTATCCCACCTATTTTTTGTTGCTTGTAAATTATTGTTTTTCATCTCATCTGTAAATGATTTATTTCTTGATTCCAAATATGGTGGATTCCCAATCACTATATCAAATTTATCAACATTAAACATCCACTTTGGATTAAACCAATCAGAAGAATAATCTTTGTCATACGGACTCCAATCTGCTAACTTGGCGGCACTTTCAAAAGTCGCTCCCATAGTAATTGATTCTTGTTTTATTCTCATTCTTATTTCATTATCTTTATTTTGGATTTCAGTTTTCTTTCGAGAACTATTTGCCCTAAAGTGCATAGTTCTTACTTTTTCTAATTCTTCTCTTAATTTGACAATAGACGGAAATGTTGAGAATAAATTATTTTGCGGTAAATCTATCAATGTATTAGCCGCAACAAACTTTGTTTCAAGGTTAGGTAATGCCAAAATACCCATATTATTGTTTCTATCTTCATTTGGTTTTTCATCAACAATAAGAGAAATAAAAAATCTTAACCTTGAAATTTGAGTTGCAATTGGCTGAATATCAACACCAAAAATACAATTTTGAATTAAGTACAATTTTCTAGAATAATCCATTTCGTTATCTTCAAATTGTCTTTTAATAATGTTTATTGCTTCTTCTCTTGCTTCCAAATCGTCTATTAAATTTGCTTTTTCAATTTGTGATTCTTTCCACTTTAGGTTATGCGGATCTAATTTTGATAAAATATGAACTAATTTATGTAATAAACCCATTGGAAATGCACCTGAACCACAAGCGGGATCTAAAATCTTAACTTCATTTACGGCTTTTATAAGTTCATCTACTTCTGCATCGCTAAATGAATGTGTTTCTGAATATGATAATAGTTCTTCCAATTTATCGTCTAAATCATCAATATTCAAATGTTCAACTTTTGTTTTTAAATAGTTAATTAATGACTGTTCACACATATAATCAACAATTTCACGAGGGGTATAATATGAACCTGTTGATTTTCTTGCAGTTGTTTTTGTTTCGGGGTTATGAGCTGCAAGTAAATTTTCAAAAACTCTTCCTAACAGTTCCGGATCTAATGCAATTTCTTCTTCCACAGGAGTTGTTTCATCAATAGTAAATTTATAAGAGTTTAATATTGGGAATAATCCTCGAACTTTAGCATTTTTATAACTTTTATTTCCGTCAAAATGAGAGGATAAATCAACAATTTTTTCATCTTCCATAAAGAAAATATCGTCGGATATTTTTAAGAAATTTCTTGAATCATTATCAGTAAAGCAGTCTATATATTTACCGTTTCTCTTATCGTCAGTACATTCAAATAAACCACCATTCAAGAAAGGTATATCTTTAAACATTTCCACTACTTCTTGCGGATTATTTAAGTATTTGGCATATCGGAATAAATTGTTTACATCATAGCCGGTATTTTTACCGTGAAATCTATCTTCCGAACGAAATTCCCTCCTATCCATTGGTTTTGACAAACAACCAAAAAATAAGTTTTGAAGTACGACCTTATAATATAAATCACCTTGTTCTTTATATTCGGGTTTCAATAGGTCTAAATAGGTTTGTTTATCAAATATTTTTTCACTTACTAATCCTTTTTCTTTGATGAACCAGTCAAAGATTATTCTTGTAACCATTCTTATTCCAAACATTACATTATCTTTAACGGTGTTATCTTTTGATAATTGGCAAGTATCCATAGTCCAAAAGAACCAATTTGATAATTCTGTATAGAATTTCTTGTTAAGTTCCGAAACACTTAATGCTTTAAGCCAATTTTTATGTAATTCTGCAAAACTATCAACATTAAGGTTTTCAAATGCTATACTTGATAAAATGTCAATGTGTGCTCTGTGAGTATGGTTTATATTTATATCTTTAATTAAAACAATTTTTTCTAATACATCTTTTGTTTCATCGGTTTTATTTAATCTTCTATCAATAATTGAAAATGTTAATTTGTCAGCATACTTAAATAAAATAAATACTGGCATAGGTCTTTGCTTATTGATTTCTCTTGTAATGTCGGATAATTGTTTTTTAGTGTAATTAATTCCGCTTAATTCAATAGCAACAAACCAATATGCTTCAATAGCCGTATTATCAACCATATCAGTTGTTATATTTTTTTCGTCAGTATTAAGTTCGTTAGTTCTTAACTCAAATAAAAATTCTGCATTTTTCCATTCAGAATATAAAACTTTATCTTCATTAAATTCTCTTTGTAAAACAAAGTTCTTAAAATCTTCTTTAGTCGCCAAATCAATTCTTCTTGTTGATTTATAACCTAATGTTTTAAATAATTCTATTGAATTATTAAAGAAGTTATCATTTTCAAAATTTAAAATAGCATTTTTTATATTATTTTTAACCGACATTTTCATCCTCACTAATTATTAACCAACTAACTAATTCAAAATCATCTCCACATTTTACTTGTTCTTCCATTGTCGGAATAAAAGCACCACGAGCAAAGACATTTTTAACTATGTCTTTTTGATATGACTTTGTAATTTCGCAAACAGATGTTTTTAAAAGTTGGTTGTAAACTTCCAAACCATTCTCTACATCTAATTTTTGGTTAAAAATGTCACATAGTTCTTGGTATGGAACATCTTTACCCAAACAAAGTGTTCTATAAATATCAAGTATGCGTTTACCTTTTTCATAAGATAAATACATAGTTCCGTCATTTTTGATATAAACCAAATAATAAGGTTGAAATTTATTGACTCTCTTGTTATCCTCTGATGAATATTTTTGTTTCAAACAGAAAATTATACCAGCAGGCATAGTGCAAATATTTTCGGATTTATCTGTAAATTTATTTGGTATTATTGCATTTAAACCTAATGGTAATTGTTCCAATTTATCATTTTGTGATTTTGTATATGACATTAAATCGGTATGAAAATCTTCCATAGAAAAATCTGATAATGTAAAATCTTCGTTAGAATCTTCGATATCTTCCAAAGGTTCTTCCGCCATAAGTTTTTTTATTTGCTTTTCTCTGAATGATAACTCATTTTTTTCTGCAAATTCTAAATCTTGTTCTTCTAGAATATAATCATCTGTTGTGGTGGTTTGATCTGCAAGTGCCATTCTTGCTTCTACACGATATTGCAATTTAATATAATGTTCCAAATCCTTTGTAGGCCAGAAACTTATCATTTGAATTTCTTTATTATTACTTCCAATTCTGTCTATACGACCAAATCTTTGAATTAACCTTACAGGATTCCAATGTATATCGTAATTAACAACTGTATCGCAATCTTGTAAGTTTTGACCTTCTGAAATACAGTCCGTACATACTAAAATGTCAATTTGTTCGTTTGCGGGTCTGTCATAATCGTCTAGTTTTGCTTCCGGTGCGAAATTTTCCAAAATTGTATCAAATTTTTCTGATCCATAAGTTGTTTTATTGCCATTACCAGTTACAAGAGCAATATTCAGACCTAAAGTATTATGAACATATTCTTTTAATTCTCGGTATAAATAATCAGCCGTATCACTATAAGAAGCAAATACTATAAGTTTTTTATTGTCTTGTTTTGATTTGTATTCAATTAAATCTTTTAATTCTTTAAGTTTAGCATCTCTGTCAGCGGTTACTGTTAATGCCATATTATAGATTTTTTCAATTTGCTTTCTGTCTTTTCTTAATGCTTCTTTCCACGCATTTGTGTCTAAATCTCTAATATCAAAAACTAATTTTTTACCAACAGTATAATCAATTTCATCTTCTTCATCATCTTCGTATGTGTATATAGGTTCATCATTTTTATATTCTAAAATGAAGTTATCTTTTGATTTTTCGCACATTTCAATTTGAGATAGTCTTTGATCTATGTTATTCAAAATATGTTCCATAGACAATGTAAAGGAAGCGATTGAGCTTTCTAACCTTTTTAAGAAGCCCATTTTCATCATTCCGATTAAATAATCTTCTCTTTTTTCTTGTGTCATTGTAGAACGACCTTTTTTATTATATTTTTCTTTATTTCGGATAACAAAGTTTGTCGGTTTATATAAGGACAGCGAATATTGTTCTATTTCATCATTAAGTTTTTCATAAGTTGGAAATTCGCCTTTTAAATCAATGTCTTTATATATTGACATTGGTTTCTTTCTTTTAGGTATTTTATTCATCAAATCATCTGATTGATAGTAGTTTTTAATTTGTTTTCGAGAACGAGAAATTGTCAAATTTGATAAAAGATTTACAAATTTAGCATCTAATTTTTCTAATAGCTCATCTTTATTTCTGTATTTACTTTTAGCCCATTCAATATATTTTTTATTTGCAACCTTAATTAAGCCACTTACACTCGGAATATCTAAATTATCTCTAAAAGCATAATCATCATCAAGATCAATAAGTCTTATTTGATTCTTTAAGTCAGTTAATGATGTATTAACTGGTGTTGCAGATAATAAAAGTACTTTCGGCTGTCTTGATCCGTTTTTGATAATATCATTCATCAATTTGTCATAACGACTTTGTTTAATGATATTGCCATTTTCATCAGTTTTACTTCCAGTTGCATTTCTAAAATTGTGTGATTCATCAATAACAACAAGGTCAAAATCACCCCAGTCAAAAGTTTTGTTGTCTTCATTTTGAGATGTCAAATCTGTATGAGTTTTAAAGTGTATTTTTAATCCGTCTTCTTTAAATGGATTATCTATATTTTTATCAGTGTATCTTTTCCAGTTGTTTTCAAGTCTTTTAGGAGCTAAAACTAATATGTTTGGTCGTTTAGTGCATATATAATATTGAATAACACCAAGAGCCGTATATGTTTTACCTAATCCGACACTATCTGCTAAAATACAACCGTTAAACATTTCAAGTTTTTTTACTATAGAATTGACGGCATCTTTTTGAAATTGGAATAATTTGTCTTTCCATAAAATTGTGTCTGCAAACTTTTTATTAGTTTCTACATTTACAAAGTTTTTATCAATTTCTCCCGAAAAAATTTCATATAATGTTTTCATATAGACTAATTCAGGAGAATTTTCTTTGTATAAGGTTTCAAT
>ERZ842401.4866-NODE-4866-length-15274-cov-3.647940_pt1 | contig 15274 bp, 9 predicted proteins | sample MGYA00521270_ERZ842401 | MGnify/ENA primary metagenome ERZ842401 (study PRJEB31892, sample SAMEA3878208) | bioreactor metagenome | biome: Moose rumen | place: Sweden | collected 2011-10 | study: EMG produced TPA metagenomics assembly of the PRJEB12797 data set...
GCATGCGACTACTCCATGCGGCTCGGCGAATACTGTCTTATCAACGACTTCATCGACTTCACCAAAGGGCGTCCGTCCTCGTTTGAGCGCGAACACCGTCCGTCCCTGCACACCGGCATGGAGAATGTGTTTTCCGAATCACTGAACACCGTGCTCGAGGAGCTGATCCGGCAGCACGGGCTTCCGTATTCCGGCAGGGCAGTCTATGCCTGTATCGAAGGTCCGCGCTTTGAGACCGCCGCGGAAGCGCGCGCGCTCCGTATGCTCGGCGCGCAGGTCGTCGGTCAGAGCATCGTGCCCGAAGCGCCGCTGTGCCGCGATCTCGGCATCGAATACGCCGCGCTCGGCATGATCACCAACTACAGCACGGGCATGACCGGCGTGGTCAACGACGTTGTGATCGAGCATGTCATGGATGAAAACCGTGAGGATATCTTCACGCTCTGCTTCGACCTGATCCGCCGCATGACGACGTACGCGGAAGCGTAAACCCCAAAACACAGCAGCGCCCCGAGCAATCGGAGCGCTGTTTTTTGTATCAGTTCTGTCATCCTGAACGCAGTGAAGGATCTTAAAGTTCCTTCGTCACTACGTTCCTCAGGATGACACTTCGGAGTCGGTTTGCAAAGCATGGTACGCAGTTGCATTATTTGACGGGCGGATAATATCCGTCTCCACGGTCTTTGTTGCCGTCTTGCCCTCCCTGTGTCATGGAGGGTGGATTTTCGGAAGGATTGTCCTGTCCTTACTGGATCCGGAGCGACTTCGCTTCGCCATCCATCTTCCAATGTAGCACGACGCCGTCGTCCGCGTCGACCGAAACGTCGGTCGCCTGTTCCATCAGTGCGCGGACCCTTTTGAACTGCGCCTTTTTTTCGTCGGTATAGGCGTTCAGCGCGTCGCTCGTCAACAGCATGCCGCCCAAAAGCGCATTTACCGTATAGAGCTTTTCCTTCTCCTCCATGGTCAACTTACAATTGCCTTCGCGCAGGAAGAACACATCCGGATCGCCCATGAACGCGCGTCCAGTAAGCTGGCGGCGGAAGATTGTGTCCTCGATGGACTGCTTGGTGGAGACGCGCTCGCGGTGCGTGATCTGCATGAGCTTCGTGTCGTTCCAGTCGAGACCCACGTCGCAGCCCACACGGCAGTATTCCACAATGCCAAACGCCGGCCAGAGCGGGACCCCGCAGCCTAAAATCTGCTTTCCGCGGCAGGCTTTGCGCAAGATATTCATTGCCCGGCACATCCGCGCCGCGCGCGATTCGGTCTCGGTGCCGAACGGCGCCGCGCCGTAAAGGAAGTCGAGCTTGACAAGGTCGAACCCCCACTCGTTCAGCACGCGGTCGAGGAAGGCTTCGACGTATGCGACGACCTCGGGATTGTCGATGTCGAGCGAATAGAACCCGCCCCAGTTCGAGCCGTTGCACCACGGCTTACCGTCGTGCAGAAGCAGCCAGTCGGGATGCTCCTCGAGCAGCTTTGAGCCCTTCTGACACACGAACGGCGCAAGCCACAGCCCCGCGCGAAAGCCCGCTTCGTGGATCGCGTCCGCCGCGGCCTTCATTCCGTTCGGGAATTTGGCCTTATCCGGTTCGAGCCAATCTCCGACAGCGGGCTCCCAGCCGTCGTCGATCTGGAAGAGATCGCCCGGTTTCAGAAGTGCCTTTGCGCCGACGAGGTCGTCCGTGATCGTCTGATCGTTGATGTCCTGATAGCGATTGTACCAGCTCGAATAGCCGAACAGCTTCCGATCGGTCAGCGGGTGCACGTCCATTGCCGAAAACCAGCCGTCGAAGACCTCTTTTTCGGTCCCTTCCGCGATATACAGATCGAACGCGTGGAATTCGCCGTCCGCCTTCATGCCTGCACAGTCGCGTTCCAAAGTCAACTCGCCCTTCCTGGCGTTATACTGAAACAGCGTGTAGCCCGGGATCTCGTCGAGCGAGCCGAACAGCAAAAACTTCTTTCCATCGCGGAGATAGCACCACGATTCGCCGTGCGTGACGCCCTTTTGATAGGGGTATTTGACAAAGTGATAGTCGCCGTAGCGGTTGATCTGAAACGCGCCGCGCAGAAAGAACGGAAGATGTTTTAAACCGCGCGTGCGCCCCTGCATATCGTATTCCGGGCTGTACGTCCAGTTCTGATAGCCGTTCATAAACACGTGCGTCGTCGCCTCGTTCGGGAGCGCGATCTTCGCCGTGACCTTTTTTAGCCGTGCGTTATTCAGCGGTACGCGCACGTGCACGACGCCGTCCGCTTTCACGCTGCCGCAAATCGGCGCGCCGTTTTCGGTTTCTACCTGATACTGTAAGATTCGTTCTGCCATCGTTTATACCCCTTCCCGAATATTGAATTGGATCGAAACCGGAGCCGTCTGCTCCGAGCAAATCGTTAACGTGCCTTCGCCGCCGTGTCCGACGGTTTTTACGTACGTACCGGTCATGCCGCCTTCGGCGGTCGCCACGTCGGGTCCGATCAATTCGAGATCGCCCGAAACCGCAAAGCGGATCGTAAGCTGCGCGTACGATGCAAGGTTGCCGTTGCCGTCCAGCACGCGGATGCGCACCGCCGCGGCGTCGTAGCCGTCCCCTTCGGTCAGCTCCGTGCTGCTGACCGAAACCTCAAGATGCAGCTTCTTGCTCGGGCAGCAGACGACGGACGCAACGACGCGATCGCCGTTTAATGCGTCGAACCGCCATTCGGTCGCCTCGCCGCCCCAGTTGCCGACGTACTTTCCGTACAGCGCCTCGCCGTCCGCCCACGTGAGCTTGTACCGCTTCATGCAATACAGCATGCGAAGCTTATCGGATAACGGCATTTTGTCGATCCCATACCTTGCTGCAGCCAGCAGCTCGCGGTGCAGAAGCGCCTCCTTCTTGCCGGTAATGCCCTCTTCGCTGATCAGAAGTTGCCCGATGAGGTCGTCGATCTTCACCGGCGGATGCTGTAAGCCCTGCCACGGTTCGGGCTTGAAAATCTTCACAAGCTTATCGTTCTTATACAGCGCGACGTGCTCGGCGTTCGTGAACGCCCAGATCTCGCCGATCTCCCCCGCGGGATAATCGCCGATACACATCGGCGTGCCGAGCGCAAGCACGGGCGTTTCGTCCCCCTGGCTCGCATACGCATACGCCGCAAGCTTCGGATTGCGGAACGCGTCCATGACCCCGTGATAGCATACGCGATCGCCCGAGCCGAAGTCCTTGTGCGTCGGATAGTCGAACATGCACCAGCCGAAGCAGCCCGCATGCTCTCCGGATGCGGCGGCCGCGTCGAGCGTTCTTGCGTGGCGCAGCGCATGCTCCTGCCGCTTGCTCCACGGATCGAAGGACTTGGTCGGGAACATATGCCCTGAGTGCTCGGAGATCAGATAGCCCTTTTCGGGATCAGTCGTGATCTTGTCCTTTTTGCGGATCGGATCGTTGAAATCAAAGGGCTTGAAATCGTTGTAGGCGTAGACGTCCTCCAAAAGATGGCTCTTGACAAGGTAGCGTACGCCGGAGGTCTGCCGCGACGGATCGAGGAAGCGCGCGAGCTCATTGGTCTTTTCATAGAGCTTGTCGTTGTCGCGGCTCTCGTTGATGCGCACGCCCCACAGCACGATCGACGGATGGTTGCGGTATTGGATCACCATCTCACGCACGTTGTCGATCGCCTGCTTCTGCCAATCCTCGCCGCCGATGTGCTGCCAGCCCGGGATCTCCGTAAACACCAAAAGTCCCATCTCGTCGCACGCGTCGATGAAATATTGGCTTTGCGGATAGTGCGAGGTACGCACGCTGTTACAGCAAAGCTCCTCTTTGAGAATGCGGGCGTCCTCTCTTTGCAGGCTTTTCGGCGCGGCATAGCCCATGTACGGATACGCCTGATGGCGGTCGAGTCCGCGCAAAAACGTGCGCTTGCCGTTGAGGTAAAAGCCGTCTTTCTTAAACGCTGCGGTGCGGAAGCCGAAGCGTGTCAAAACGACGTCAAGCGGATGCATCTCCGCGTCGTACACCGTGGTTTCGAGCGTATAGAGCGTCGGCGTTTCCGTCGTCCATGGGCTCGCATTTTGCGCATGCACGGTCATCGTCCACACGAACAGGCCTTCCGGCGCAGCGACGACGGAATCGGAATCCGCGTCGGCATTCTGTGCGATGACGTTGCCGCTGCCGTCCAGAATGCGGTTTCGGACCATCGACGCGCTGCCGGAGACGGTGGTCTGCACCTTTGCGCTGTGCAGATCCGGGGTCTCAACGAACACGTTTGCGATACATGTCTCATTGCGCACGTCGAGCCAGACGTCGCGATACAGTCCGCCGTAGGTCAGGTAGTCGATGACGTAGCCGAACGGCGGAATCCCGGGGTTTTCGGTGGAATCGAGCCGTACGGCGACAAGGTCGTTTCCGTCAAGCCGCACCGCGTCGGTGATCTCCACGCGAAACGCGGTATAGCCGGTTCGGTGCGTTATGAGCTCCCTGCCGTTTACAAACACGGTTGCGATATGTGCCGCGCCGTCAAACTGCAAGAACAGCCGCTTGCCCCTGTACGTTTCATCGAGCGGCAGCGTTCTTCTGTAGCCCGAAACGCCCTCGTAATCCTCCGGTCCCGCGAAATGCTGCGGAATCGGCTTCGGATTGTGCGGAAGCCGGACCGGCTCGCCGTCGCCTTCGCCGAGGCGGAAGCCGTTCGTCCACATCGGAGTGAATTCCCAACCGTTTGCCAATCTGATCATAAGCGGCGCCCCCTGTTATGATGCTATCATTGTACCATGGTTTTTACCGGTAAACAAGGGATTTCGGATATCCCGTCAGAAAAACAGGGCAGTGCCGGATGCGCGCATCGTCCATCACGCCGCGCTGCCCAAAAGGAAACAGATCCAGCGCCCGTGAGCGTTGGATCTGTTTGTTGATGACAGGATGCCGAAAAGTACCGTATCAGCCCTTGACAGCGCCGGCGGTAACGCCTTCCACGTAGTACTTCTGCAGGCACATGAACAGCGTGACGATCGGGATCGCGACGATGACGCAGCCTGCAGCGAACTGTGTGAACAGGTTCGTATCCGGATGCGTGCCGAACAGCATGGAATACAGTCCGACCGAGACGGTCCAGTACCGCGCGTTGTCCGCACCGATGATGACCTTCGCAAAGATGAAGTCCATCCACGGGCCGGTGAAGCTCATCAGCGCCTGATAGATGATGATCGGCTTTGCAAGCGGAAGGATGATCCGCATGAAGATCTTGAAGTTGGTGCAGCCGTCCAGCTTTGCGGACTCGACGAGCGCATTCGGAATGACGTCGAAGAAGCCCTTTGCGATCTGGAATCCCAATCCGGCGCCTGCGCTGTACGCAAGCACGAGACCGATCATCGAGTATTCGGGATGGTTTGGGTTACCCGTGAGACCGATGGATTTCAGCAGGAAGTAGATCGCAATCATGCTCATGAAGCCCGGGAACAGACCGATGATCATCGAAATGTTCATGAAGGGCTTACGGAGCTTGAAGCGCAGCTTGGACATACAGTACGCAACCGAAAGCACCAGGAACGTGGAGATGATACAGTCGACAACCGCAATGATCAGCGTGTTCAGGATCCATTTCGGGAATGCGCCCGGTACGCCGTAGTAGGATGCCGTGAACAGCTCTTTGAAGTTCGTGAGTCCGAACTGCTTCGGGAAGAAGTTGCTCGTAACGGTACCGATGAACGTTCCGTCCGCACGGTATTCGCAGCGGAATGCGGAGAGCGCGATCCAGATCAACGGAACCAGCCAGATGATGCTCAGCAACGTAAGGAGCGTATAGGTGACGCCCAGACTGATTCTGCGGTTTCTGGACTGGCTTTTAACCTTCTTAGGACGTGCGATATTACTCATTGGAACGTGTCCTCCTCATTGTAAGCTTTGCTGCGGCGATACGTGATCAGCGTGATCGTAGCCGTGATCAGGAAGGTAAAGATACCGATGACCGCGCCCGTATTGTAGGCGCCCTGGTCGATCGTAACCTTATACAGCCACGTAACCAGAAGGTCGGTGCCGCCCGCCTGATAGCCCGTATAGGTCGGGCCGCCGCCCGTCAGCAGGTAGATCGTGTTGAACGAATTGATGTTCCCGACGAAGCTGGAGATCAGGTACGGCGTCGTGATGAAGATGACGTACGGCAGGGTGATCTTGAAGAACATCTTCGACGTGGATGCGCCGTCCACACGGCCGGCCTCGTACAGGTCCGCCGGAATGTTCATCAGAATGCCGGAGGTCATCAGCATCGTGTACGGGATACCGACCCACATGTTGACAATGATGACCATGATCTTGGCAAGCACCTCGCTGTCCCCCGTTCGGAGGCCGAGGAAGCCGACCGCCTTCGTGGTCCAGCCGAGGTCCATCAGTAGCTTATTGATCGGGCCGTACTCACCGAGGATGTTGCGAACCGCAAGCAGCGAAATGAACTGCGGAACCGCGATCGTCATGATGAAGATCGTACGGAAGATCTTCTTGCCCTTCAGCCCCTTCTTGTTGATGAGCAGCGCCAGAATGATGCCGCCGAAATAGCAGGTCAGGGTTGCGAAGATCGCCCAGATGAACGTCCAGCCGAGGACCGGAAGAAAGCGGTTTTTGATCTCGACGCCGAGCGAACCCTCGCCGGTGAATACCGACGCAAAGTTCTTTACGCCGTTCCAGTGGAACAGGGTCGTGCCCGCATCGTTCATATCCGGATCGTTGTAGGTCGTAAACGCCAGCGCGATCATGAAGATCGTCGGCAGCACCGTGAAGATCAGCGCCGCAATGCACGTCGGCGTCAGCATCGTGATGTGGAACTTCTGATCCAGCAGCGACTGGAGATCCTCTTTGAACGTCGACGGCTTTTTGCCGATCTTTTCATCCATATCCGCTTTGTGCGAGGATTGAATGTTCTTATACCAGAGGATGAAGTAAATCACGATCACTGCAATGGTAACAAACCCGAACAGGATCATCAGCTTACAGTCGGATCCGGTCGTCATTTCAAACGTCACCGGATCGAATACTCCGCCCGGATCGAGATTCGTCAGGCCGAGATTCGCCAGCGCCTTATAACCGTAAGGAGTCCCATTAACGGAGGGACACAGCACCATAAACAGGATGATGGCAATCTGCAGCAAAAGGAAGAGACCGCCCTTGATGTACTGTTTATGGTAGATGTTTCCGGCGCCGAAGATAAAGAACGACAGCTTCGTCCCGAAGGAGCCTCCCGTGAACATTTTTCCGATGTTCCTGAAGAACTTACCGATGGGGCTGAAGATATTTTTTCTTATCTTCGGATCTTTTTTAGATTTGGAACCCATGATTATTCCCCCATATTGTGTTTATTGATCGGAAAAGAGCTCTCTCCTTATGCTTTGTCCGGCAGGTTGGCCGGGAATTCCTTCGGATTGACGCCGTGCATCCACAGATACTCAACCATATACAGCGCCTTGCGGATGCCGTCAAGAGATTCGGTTTCCTGCAGGATGATGTCGCCGGTGGTCGGGTATGCGGTCTTGTCAACGATGGCGCGCAGGACTGCCGGACCGTTCTTGGAATAGTAGTACGTGTTCAGCGTACCGGTGACGAACGGCTGCGGGATGCCCCACTCCGCCATGGAAACCTGCATTGCCGCCAGGTTGTATTCGCTCTCGGTGACCTTTCCTTCTTCATAGCACTGCTTGATGTATTCCGCCGCGCCGACGTATGCCGGAACGTTCATGCACTCGAGGTACGAACGGTTCTGGATTTCCTTGCTGGACAGGTACATGATGAGATCCTGCTCTTTGGGATACTTGGTTCCTTCGGAGTTCGCGTTGATCATGAAGCACTTGCAGTCCGCGAACGTGCCGCCGCGATAGACGTCGCCTGCCGCAACGCCGGTGAGACCTTCGCATGCTTCCGCCGTCAGTGTGAACGTCGGGATCAGCGCGATGCCGAGGTTCGATTCGCCGACAGCCGCCTTTGCGCTGTTGTAATGCCATGCGCCGCCGATGACGCCGAGAACGCCCAAGCCGCGGGCAACGTTGTCGTTATTGAAGTCCGCTTCCCAGCCGTCGGAGGACGCCCACTTGAAGCCGTTCGGATCGGCCGCAAACGCCTGCAGCCAGCGATAGACCGCAACGGTATCGTCGCCCTGGCAGAAGCTTTCGCCCTTGGAGCCGCCCGAAACGGGTTCCGCATCTTCATAGATCTTGACGGTGGTGTTGTGGTCGCTGACTCTCTGTGCCAGCAGTGCAAACGACATGTTGAAGCCGTCGTCGCCGGTGACCGTGACCGCCTTGACGCCCGCAGCCTTGGCCGCTTCCTGCATGCCTTCAAAGCTCAGCGCCTGCTCTTCGGTTACGTACGCTTTGTTGTAATAGAGGAACAGCGCCTGCGAAATGTACGGAACGCCGTAGAGATACTTCACGTCGTTCAGGTTGGAATAGATAACCTTCTGGAACGACGCGGGGTTGTCAGCAAGCACCTGCGCAAGCAGCGCTTCGCCCGTGATCGGCTTTGCGCACTGCGTTGCCGCAAGCTTGCCGATGTTGTCATGCGCGACCGTATAGATGTCCGCTGCCGCGGTCGGGTCGTTGGTGATCGTACCTGCGACGGAGCCGGTGTCCATGCCCTTGACCTCAATTTTGTAACCGAAATCCGGGTTGGCCGCTGCGTATTCGTCGCAAACCTTCTGATAAAACTCCGCGGATTCTTCGCCGACCCAGACGCGGATCACGCCGTTGTCATCTACACCGGGAACACCGTTCTGTGTGCCGTTGCCATTGTCGCCGTTGCCGCCGCTGCCGGTATTGGTTGCGCTGCCGCCGCAGGCGGTGAACAGGGATGCTACCATGGTCAGAGCCAGTAAAATAACGATCAACTTTTTCATTCTGATTTCCTCCCTATAACTATTTAATACCACTGTAAGACAATTTCTCAATGATCAAAATGCCTGTAATCATATCGCAGATCGTTTTGTCGTTTCTGCTGCACAGGATTTCGATCAGCCGCAGAACCGGTACAAGGGCGAACGTCCATATTCCGGTGAACAGATAGAGCCCGAGTCCGTCGATCAGGAAAACAAACAGGAACCGGTAAAGAATCTGATACCAATAGGCCTTTCTTTGTTTTCTCTCATTGAACGGAACGACTCCGGTCATCAGCTTGCCGGGCGTCGCACGGTCCTTGTTCAGAAGCGGGACGATGAGCAGGACGAGCATTGTCGATACGAGCCCCGCGCCCGCTTTCAGAAGGTAACTGTGCAGCGACGCCGCAAACCGCTCGTCACCGTACTCTGTGTTGCCGTTCAGTGCTCCCGAGATCGCGTTCGCGTCGTTGCCGTACGCTGCGATCGTTTCTCTCTCAATCGCTTTGAACCGCTCGAAATGCGCGTTATACGTGTTCGCAAGCGGCGTCCGCATGATCAGCGCCGTAAGCAACAGGAACAGCCCCAGGATGAGCACCGTATCAAAACCGTCGGAAATGATCCGTTTCAACAGGTACGGTTTTGAGTTCGGTTCGATCTCCGCCGTTTTTCCTTGCACTTCCGTTCCCATCTCAGCAAATCTTCATGTCGATTCTGGTCGAATAGACCGATACGTCCTTGCTGTCCATCGCAATGCGCACCTTATCGGAATCGAACGAAGGATCTACCTTGATCAGGAACTCCTGCCCATCGGCCTCCACCTTCGCAAACCGGATATTGCCGTATTCGCAGAACTCGACCACGCGGCCGTCCAATCCGGCTTCGCCCTCTTCCGCCAAACGGATCGCATTCCGGTTGATTGCGTAACGGTACGTGTACTTGTAGCAGTTATCGCCGTCAATCGAGTTGATCTTATAGCCTTGTTCGGGCGCCGTTTCCATCGTATAGTTGCCGATGTTATAGAAGAAGTGCAGCACGCGGTCGTGGTTCTCCTTGAGCTCCTTCTTGGAGAACGTACCCATGAGGCTGACCTCGTCGTCGATCGCCTTCAGGACTTCCTCATCGTTCACGCTCAGGTTCAGCTTCTCATTCTCGAAGGAGAAGTGATAGGTGTCGCCCTCGCGGACGGTTTCGTCGACCAGCGCGAACAGATAGCTGTCGCCGTTCTGCAGGTAAGCGAGGTGCTTGTCGTCGACCTTTTCAATGCGCGCAACCTTGAGCGCGAAGTCGTTGCCTGCCACGATCGCATGCGGCGGAACGATCAGATCGAACCGGCCGGCGTTTCCGATCGCCTTCTTGAACGCTTCGGGAAGCAGGACGTTCCCGTTGAGTACGGTCATGGTATTGCCGTTTGCCGTGGCCTGGATCGTGTTGTATTCCGGGATCTTGTTCATCAGGGTCACTTCGGTTTCCGCATCGAAGAAGTGGACCTTGCTCGGATTCGGCTCCGCATAGACGACGTCGCCGACGTTGATACCTTCGCAGTCGACCACGTTCACGATGATCGAATTGCCCTCTTCCTTCATGGTGAACTCGCCGAGGTGATCGCCGAGCTTGCCGTAAACGTTGGATCCGCTGCCCAGATGCTCGACGTTCGTCACGACGAACTTGACGCCTCTGCCCTCTTTGTTGAGCATGATGTGCTCCGGACGGATGCCGAACGTGACCTGTACGTCGCCGTTCAGATAATGCTTATGGATCTTCGAAACGTTCTCGTACGGAACGGAAACCTTGTCGCCGTTGGCAAAAATGATGGTGACCTTGTCGCCCTCTCTCTGCAGCTTGACGTCGAAGAAGTTCATCTGCGGCGTTCCGATGAAGCCTGCAACGAACTTGTTGTACGGCTCATTGTAGAGGTTCATGGGCGTGTCGATCTGCTGCACGTAACCGAGCTTCATGACGACGATGCGCGTGCCCATGGTCATTGCTTCGACCTGGTCGTGCGTAACGTAGATGAACGTCGTATTGAGGCTCTTATGCAGTGCGGCGATCTCGGTACGCATCGCTGCGCGGAGCTTTGCGTCGAGGTTGGAAAGAGGCTCGTCGAGCAGGAAGACCTTCGGGTCGCGGACCAGTGCGCGGCCGAGCGCGACACGCTGTCTCTGACCGCCGGACATTGCCTTCGGCTTGCGATCCAGATAATCTTCGATATCCAAGATCTTTGCCGCGTTCAGAACGCGTTCCCTGATTTCCTTCTCGGGCATCTTGCGGTTTCTCAAACCGAATGCCATGTTCTCATACACCGTCATGTGCGGATACAGTGCATAGCTCTGGAACACCATCGCGATATCGCGATCCTTGGGCTCCATGTCGTTTACCAGTGTATCCCCGATCAGAAGGTCGCCTGCAGTGATTGTTTCCAATCCGGCAATCATACGGAGCGTGGTGGATTTACCGCATCCCGACGGTCCGACGAATACAATAAATTCACGGTCTGCAATGTCGATGGAAAAATCATTTACCGCTTTATGCCCATTATCATAGACCTTGTAGATATGGGAAAGCTTTAGATTAGCCATGTCTCTCCTCCATTTTGAATTGATTGTTTTTTATGTAAATGGCGCTTTTATTCGAAGCGCACACTGTTTTTCTCCAGTTCATACAGAATCCTGTCGATTCCCGTGAGCTGTCCGTTGATCGTTCCGAGCCGTTCGTCCTTGCGTCCGAAGACGTAATAGACCCGTTCCACGCAGGTGATCCTTCCGATCTCGGAAATCGGGACGCGCGTTTTCTTGAACAGATACCGCGTCCTGAGCTCGCCCTGTTCGATATACGCGTAATCCGTCAGCATCACGAACAGGATAAACAGCGAAACCGCTGCTACGATCGAGACCAGCACGCCCGCAAAGATCGCCAGCGCTTCTCCTTTTCCCAGCACAAAGAGCAGAACCGCCGCGACGCTGCTGACTGCGGCAGCGATCAGTGTGAACAGAAACGGCTTCCGGTCCGTCTCGGTGCTGACGTCCCCATGTCTGAACAATTACCTCACCTTCCTCAGAACGACGGATTCATTGGCGGAAACCGCAATTTCTCCGGTCACCGTCCCGTACGCCGCACGCACATTCGAGTAGACGATTTCATAGGCGCCGTCGAGCTCCGACGTTTCTCCCGAAATGGAATGCATCACCAGATAGTCGCCGACGGCGTAGTGAATGTTCCCCTTTTCGAAGGTTGCATCGGACAGCTTTTCATTGATCTCCTGCCGCGTACTGAGACGGAACTCGTCCGTGCTCCGGCGAAGCGCAATCATCTCCTTCGTTTTTTCGAAAACGTCCCCATGTTCGATCTTCAGCGAATAATCCATCACGTTGATGAAATCGCCGACGTTGTACGAGTTGCCGGAATATTTCCCGGTTTCGGGATCCAGCTTGCTGCGCATGAACTCCTCGCCCTCCTGAATGAACGGCACGCCCTCGGCGAAGAAAACGATGCTGTCCGCCTGCGTGTATGCCGCCTTCAGACGGTCCTCGCTCACGGTCTGCACGAGCTGATCGTACAGCGTGTAGTTATCGTGGCAGGATACGTAGTTCAGGACGAGATTCGGGTCGATATTCTGCGTCTTCACAGTACCCTTCGAGAATACGCCCTCAACGCCCATGGCAACCATGGAAGCATCGGCAGTGATGCCCTGCACGTAGCCCTTGCCGGGACCGTTGTCGCCGCGGACGGCGTTACGGATCACATCATTGAACGCGCCGACCAGAACGCCGCTTCCGGAGAAATAATCCTGCGCAAGCGATTCCTGCACGGTCATCTGCTCGGTGAGCTTCGTTTCGCTCTTTCCGCTCTTCAGCTTCGTCGTTCCGCCGGCCCACGGTTCTCCGTAGACCATGATTGCCGGATAGATCGCGCTGCAGTCCTTATAGATGTCGATCATGGTCTGGTTGTCGATCAGACCCATCAGGTCGAAGCGGAAGCCCGACAGATGGTACTCGTCGATCCAGAACCGGCACGATTCGCGGATGAATTTGTTGACCATATACCGCTCGGAGGCGACTTCGTTGCCGCAGCCGGAGCCGTTGTAGAACGCGCCGTTTGCCTTCGTGCGATAGTAGTAATAGGGAACCAGGAGGTTCAGGTTGGAGTTTTCGGAGCCGCTCGTGTGGTTGTACACCACGTCCATGTTGATCGAGATCCCTGCGCGGTGCATCGCCATCACCATCTGCTTGAATTCGATGATGCGGTTGTATCCGTCGTACGGATCGGTGGAATAGCTGCCCTCGAGAACGTTGTAGTTTAAAGGATCATAGCCCCAGTTGTAATTGTCCGTCGACATGGTATTGCCGGACGTCTTCTCGTCAACCGAGGAGTAATCGTAAAACGGCTGAAGCTGCACGTGCGTAATGCCGAGCTCACGGAGATGCGAAAGACCCGCCGTAACCGTGATTCCGTCCTTCGTATACGTGCTTTCCTGCGCAAGACCGAGGAACTTGCCACGAACGGATTCCGGAAGCCCGCTTGTCTCGCTGATCGTCATATCGCGGACGTGCGCCTCATAGATCACGGCATCGACCGCGTTTCCGTCAAACGGACGCACGTCAGTGTCCCAGCCTGCGATGCTCTGATTCAGCTTCGTGAAGTTGACCACCATACCGCGCCGGCCGTTCACGCCCGCGCTCTTTGCATAGGGGTCAACCACTTCGTTCGTCCCCTTTGCGTTGGTAACCACGTAGGTGTAATACGTTCCGTCGAGATCCTCCGGGACCGTGCAGGAGAAAACGCCCTTCTCGCCCTTCTGCATCTCAACGGTCTTCTGGGGTTCCTTTTCCGCTTCGACGTCGCCGGAGTGATAGAGTCTCAGCTCGACCTTCGTGCTCGTCGGCGCCCAGACCTTGAAGGTCGTCGCCGTGGGATGCGCTTCATTGTCAAACGTTGCACCGAGATCGTCGCCGTCGTACGCGTACTTCTCGTTGAATTCCGCCGTATCGAAATAATTCGTCATCATCAGTCCGACCTCATTGATCCACGTGGGGTCAAAGCGATAGCTGACCTTCACCACGTCGCAGAGATCAATCCCTCTTCCCTGCAGATTGAGATTGACCCGCTTCAGCGTCGTGTCGTACTCGCCCATCGTGAAATCCGTATATGGTTCATCGTTGACCGTCACGGAAAAACGCGGAAGATACGGCTTGAACTCCGCGGAAAGCGGCTTGAAATACACGCTGATTGTTGACTCGTCGACCAGCAGCGTGTAGCTGACAATGGATTTCAGCGCGTTGTCCTGCGTATAGAACACCGTCGATTCGGTGGTACGCACATAAACGTCCTGAATGCCGTCGGGCGACTCCGGTGCGATCTCGATGGAACGGTCGCCGTCCGGATCCTTTGCCCAGTTGTCCGTGCGGACGATGAACCCGAGCAGTTCGATCGGCTTCCCGCCAGAGATGACGGACAGGTCCAGATCGGCATATACGCCGAAATCATCGTACCCCGTAAACTCGTATGCTGCGCCGTTGCCGCCGTTGGTCATATCCCACGCCCAGACGTTCCACGCAACATAGCTGCTCCTGTCGTTTCCGGTATCGTCGTTTCTTCTGTAATGCAGACGGACGATTTTCGTTTCCGCGTCCGGGAGAGACGCATGATCCGTTTCGTCTTTCGTATACTGTGCGATCACGTCTCCGGCAGTGGTGAGCTGGATCGGAACGTCATCCGGTCCCTCTTCCTGCGGTACGTTCTGCGTATCGTCCTGCGGACCGTTCTGTTCAGCGTCCTGCGGAACGTTCTGCGCAGCGTCCTGCGGCGCGTTCGGATCGGCCTGACCGTCTCCCGACTTGCCGCATCCGAGAAGAAGCGTCGATATGACGAACAGAACCGCCAACAGAATCGAAAGCCATTTCTTCGTTTTCATAGCTGATCTCCCTTAAAACCCGGACATATCGAGGAATCCCTGTTTCAGAAGCTCGCCCTTGATATCGGAGCTCTGCTTCAATACTTTGGAATCCCAGTTGTTCACGTCGGTCACCTCATATCCCTTTTCGAATACGGCGACCAAAAAACCGGTTAAGCCCTCGGTGTTGACGATCACGACGCCGTCGCGAACCTCATAATCCCTGTTCCATCTGCCGGGACTCCAGCTCCAGAGATAGAGCTCGTAGTCGCCGTTCAGATATTTCGGATCGAGATTGATCAGGTTGAACCCGCCCTCGACAAGCTGAACCTGCGTGTAGGTCAGTGTCTGCTCAAACGTATGCCTGCCGTTGCGAACGGCAACCGTCAGCTCCGCCTTGCCGTCCTGCACGTATTCGCCCACGTTCACCTCGGCGCTGTCCATGAAGGATTGCGCGTTTGCGGCATCCCCGTTAAAATACCAGTACGATTCTTCGCTATTTTTTGCAGTGAGATCGGAAGAGCGTGTGTAGGGAAAGAGGGTAGATCT
>ERZ842401.4868-NODE-4868-length-15271-cov-7.329522_pt1 | contig 15271 bp, 10 predicted proteins | sample MGYA00521270_ERZ842401 | MGnify/ENA primary metagenome ERZ842401 (study PRJEB31892, sample SAMEA3878208) | bioreactor metagenome | biome: Moose rumen | place: Sweden | collected 2011-10 | study: EMG produced TPA metagenomics assembly of the PRJEB12797 data set...
TCTAAAAATTTATCTATTTCTTCTTTTGTAGATAAATATGAAATACTTACTCTTAAGCTATGTTTACTTCGAGTTAAATCTCTAGTAACATCAAAAACAGCTTCACTATAATCATCACTTTTATTACAAGCAGTTCTAGTAGAAATATATATTTCTTCTTCCTCAAGAGCATGAAGAAGTGTTTCTGCTTTAATACCATTAATACTAAAGTTAACAATATGTGGAATACTATTTTTCGTAGAATTAATAACTATTCCAGATATGCTTTCTAATTTTTCTTTTAAATAATCACTTAATTCTAAAACATAATCATAACGTTTATCTAAATCAATATAAGCAAGTCTTAAAGCCTTAGCAAAACTTACTATCAAAGGTGTAGCTGGTGTTCCACTTCTAAATTCTGTAGTAGATTTACCACCATAAATTATTGGTTCAAGTAAAATATTTTTATTTTTTAAAAGACATCCAACACCCTTCATTCCATAAAACTTTTGGCTAGACATACTAACTAAATCAACAGAATCAAAATTAATCTTCTTCTTACCAATTACCTGAGTAGCATCAGTATGAAATATAACTTTTGGATATTTTTTTACTATTTTACTAATTTCATCTAAATTTTGTAAAATGCCCATTTCACTATTAACAGTTGCTATAGTAACAAGAATTGTATCATCATTTAAAAGTTCTTTAAGATTATCTAAATTAACAGAACCATCATCATTTAAAGATACATAATTAATTGTATAACCATCTTTTTCTAATTTTTTTAAAGGTTCATTAATTGATGAATGTTCAAGATGAGTTGTAATAATATTTTTACCTCTATTTTTATATTTGTTTATAACACCAAATATTGCTAAATTATTTGATTCACTTGCTCCACTTGTATAGATAACTTCTTTATCAGTATCTAATATCTTTTTAACTTGATCTGTAGCTTCATCTATTAACTTTTTTGATTGATATCCTAATTTATGAAGTGAATTTGGATTACCAATATAATTTTTAGTAACCTTAACATAAGTATCAAGCACAGAATCATTTACAGGAGTAGTTGCACTATAATCTAAATAAATCATATTAACACCTCTTTTTAACAAAAATAATATATAATTTTTAGAATATTAAGTCAAGAAAAAAGAATCATAAGATTCTTTTATTTTTTTTATGTTTTTTTTCATCTGATGGTTGTGGACCAACTGGTGCAAAATATTCATCTAAAGCACTTGAAATATATTTTGAATTTGGATTTAATAGATTACTCATATATTCTTCTACCTCTTGAAATGTATTAGCACAAATCTTTAACATCATCTTTTGTTCATCAGTAAGAACACGATTTTGATTATACATAATTCTATCTTCCATTGCAGCCCATGCATCCATTGCAAGTGTTCTAATTTGAATTTCAGTTTTGACCATTTTTATATCATCATCAACAGGAACAGGAACATATGCAAGTAAATGATAACTTCTATATCCTGATTCTTTTGGATTAGCAATATAATCTCTTTCTTCATAAACTTCAATCAAATCACTACTTTTAATCAATTCAACCATATCATAAACATCATTTATAAATGGACAAACTAATCTTATAGCAGCAACATCACTAACATTATTTCTAATGTTTTCTAAATTCATTTCAATATTTTTTTCACCAAGTTTTCTAGAAATACTAGACATCTTTTTAAAACGAGTATTTAAATGTTCAACTGATTTAGTACCATTAGATAAATTATGGTTATTAATTCTTACTCCAAGATGTGTTTTTAATATTTTCAAAGCAGATTCATACTCAAATTCAAATTGTTTTAACTCTTTCTCAGAAAAGAAATATTTAAGTGATTCTAATTCTTTCTTTTCTTCTTTTTCAAAAGCCTTACCCTTTGGAAGAAGATTTCTCATATAATCTTCAATTAATTGAAAAGCTCTTGCACAGATAGTAAGCATTTCTTTTTGTCTTGGTATTAATGCTTTAGAGTTTGCTGGTTTATATCTAATTTTATGTTCCATAGCAGCCCATGCATCCATTGCAAGCGTTCTAACCTGAATCTCACCCTTTACCATCTTAATTTCATCACCAACAGCAACTGGAATTTTAACTAAAATATGGTAACTTTGATATCCTGATTTCTTTGGTGATTTAATATAGTCCTTTTCCTCATAAACTTGAATTAAGTCACTACTTTTAATTAAATTCACCATATCATAAACATCATCAATAAAAGGACATACTAATCTTATACCAACCATATCTCCTAAATTTTGTTCAAGTTGATAAACATCAACAGAAATATTTTTCTTTTTTAACTTATTAATTGCACTATCAAGTTTCTTTAATCTTTTATTAAAGTGTTCAACTGATTTAATACCACCTTTTTGCATTTCAAAGTTTGAAATAAGAACTTCAAGATGAGTATTTAATATCTCCATAGCAGATTCATATTGAAACTCTAATTTACTTAATTCCTCTTCGTCCAAATAATCCTTAGATTGTTTTGACATGTTTTCACCCTTTCAATTATACTAGAAAGTAACATAAAATATTACACTAGTATCCCCCTTTTTCTCATGGAACCATATTATATCATATTTTTAATAATTTGTAAAGAAAAAATGTCCTAAGGCATTCTTTTATTAACTATTATTTGAATTATTATTAGCACTATTATCAGTAATTCCGGACATAAGTTCTGGAGTAACTTCTGGTATTCCACCTTGAACATTAAATTGAGGTGGATTATTAATAACTTGTGGATTTGAATTTACAGCGCTAGAAGGAGCACTATTTGAATTCATAAATGACTCTAAACTAGATATCCCACTACTTAGATTATTAGAATTAGATGTATTAGAAGTATTACTACCACTAGGTCCATTATGTATTTGTTCACTCATAATAAAATTAACATCATCAGTTGCAATAGTATTACTAGTTGCTTGATCAAAGGAAGGATTATTAGCCTTAGGTTCGGAATTCAAAAAACTAAAACTTCCAGAACTATTTGAATTACTGACCTCACCAGTTGTAACTGGAGTACTTGGAATATTAATAGGTGTCTGATATGTTTCTTTTTGAGGAACCGCCACTTTAATATTGTCTCTATCATTTTGAGAATTATTCTTTTTTTGATTACTAGCAATTACAAAAAAGATAAACAAAACAACTGCACCAGCTAAAATACATAAATTACGTTTATTAAAAACATAAAATTGAAATTTAATATGAGAAAGAGAATCATAATTTGATAAATCCCAAGTTAAATTTCTTCTTAAAGTATCTGTTTCAGTAGCATTACTACTTTTTGATAGAGGAACTTGTAAATTGAATGAAAAGTTTTCTGGTGTTCCCCAATTTTTAGGAGAATATGAATATGAATAACCATTCTCATCAAAACCCTGTTTAGTATTCCCCTTTAAAAAGTTATCCTTATTACTGATATAAAAATCCGCTTTATAAGTATCACATAAGAAATTTCTATCAACCTTAAATAATTTAATGTCTTTTTTTGAATCCAGTAAATCAAACAAATCATATTTAATATTATTATTCTCATCACTAACATCATCGATATTATCAATTGTTTTTGATATTTTTACACCAACATTAGTTCCGTCATTAATATCTTCTATAGTATATCCTAATGATAAAAGATTATTTCTATTCTCTTCTGTTATAATATTAACAGGATCACTTGGGTTAACTGTAGTATCATATGTATATAAAATAGAAAAAGTCATAGATCTATCAGATTTAATTATCATTGATGAATTAAACTTACTACATCCAGAAAGTAAAAATATAAAAAGAAATAAAAATACAAATTTAAAAACTCTCTTATACATAAATACCTCCTATCATATTAGATTATATCATAGGAGGTATTTTTTAACTATATTTTTTTATACTTTTTTCTAATAAAATAATTAAGTGCTGCAGAAATACTAGAACTAGTAGTATCAATTATTATATCCCTAAGTTCACAACTTCTTCCAACAACGAACAATTGATGAACTTCATCACTTATTGAATATAAAAAACAAAGAAGTATTGTAAATAAAATTGTTTTTTTATCTAATCCGAAGAATTCATATAAAAGAGAAAATGAAATTATAGATAACACAAAATACATAAAGAAATGAGCAGTTTTTCTAACTATAAATACAGTTGTACCATAAGTTTTACTCTTAGTTATTTTTTTATAGTTATCACCAAGAATCACTTTACTAATTTTAGTAATAAATCCATCACTAACTCTGGAAGAATGATCTCTATCTTGATTAGAAAAACAGAATATTAAAGTCATCCAACTAATTAAAAGTATTATTTTTATAACTATTCTATAATTCATATTAGTCTCCTTCTACATAAAGATTATATAATAATATAAAATCTAAAACAAGAAAAAAAAGAACCGAAGTTCTTTATTTTATTTTCTCAACTGTTATTTTAACAACATGACCATTTAAATCATAATCTTCTGAAGATATTTCTTTATTTATTATTTCTTCTGCAAGTGTCTCATTTTGAACATAATCTCTATATGATTCTAGCATCTTCTCTATATCTTCATCACCAGAATAATATACTTTAATATGATCAGTTATAACGAAGTCTGCTTCTTTTCTTAGACTTTGAACTGTTCTTACCATTTCACGTGCAAGTCCTTCAAGTATTAATTCTTCTGTTAATGTAGTATCTAGTACAACAACTACACTATCATTTCCTGATGCAGTATAGCCTTCCTTAACATCAGTTGATAAAGTTGTATTTTCTTTATTAAGGACTACTTTTTTATCATCAAGTTCAAGTTCTAATGAATTATTGTATGCTTTGTAGGAATCTTCACTAGAAAAATCTTTTAGTTTTTCTTGTAATACTTTTATAGAAGCACCTAATTCCTTACCTAATATTTTAAAGTTAGGTTTAATACTATAAGTTAAATAATCAGTCATATCATCCTTATAATTTATTTCTTTAACATTTAATTCTTCTTTAACAATTGAATCTAAATCTCCAATTACTTTTTTAACTTTAGTATCAAGAACTATATCTTTAATTGGTTGACGTACTTTTATATTAGCAGTTTCTCTTGCATCTCTTCCTAAACTACAGATATCTCTTACTAAATCCATTTTTTCTTCAACTTTTTTATCAATTAGTTTTGAATCAGCTTTAGGGAAATCAGCTAAATGAACACTTTCTTCTCCAGTTAATTTTTGATAAATTTCTTCTGTTAAATATGGAGTAAGTGGTGCGCATAACTTACATAATGTAGTAAGTACTTCATAAGTAGTTAAGTATACTGCTTTTTTACTATCAGTAAGCTCACTATCCCAGAATCTTCTTCTATTACTTCTAATATACCAGTTAGATAAATCATCATTTAAGAATGGCACAACAAGTCTTGCAACTTTATTCATATCAAATTCTTCATAAGCATCTGTTACATCTTTAACAAGTTTATTTAATTTTGATAATAACCATCTATCAATTAGTTCACGTTTTTTGACAGGAATATCATATTCTCTTGGATCAATATTATCAGCATTAGCATACATTTCAAAGAATGAGTAAGCATTCTTTAATGTAGAAGTATATTTTGAATAAACTTCTTTAACACCATCAACACTAAATCTTAAAGGTGTCCATACAGGTGAAACATAAGCCATATAGAATCTTATTGTATCTGCTCCAAACTCTTCCATTATTTCTACTGGATTAATAATGTTACCAACAGATTTACTCATCTTCTTACCATATTGGTCAAGCATCATATCATTTACAACAACATTCTTAAAGCTTGACTCTCCAGATATTATTGTAGAAATAACAAGAAGAACATAGAACCATCCACGTGTTTGATCAACTCCTTCAGCTATAAAATCAGCTGGGAATTGTGATTCAAATAATTCTTTATTTTCAAATGGATAATGGAATTGTGCATAAGGCATAGCTCCTGAATCGAACCAAACATCCATAACATCTTTTACTCTTTCCATATTTTTTCCACATTCAGGACATTTTAAATGTAAATCATCAACATATGGTCTATGAAGTTCAAGTTTATCTATATCAATATCCCCTACTAATTTTTCTTTTAATTCTTTTCTAGAACCAATTGTTTCTCTATGTCCACATTCACATTCCCAAATTGGCATTGGACATCCCCAATATCTATTTCTAGAAACTCCCCAATCAACCATATTTTCAAGCCAGTTACTAAATCTCTTAGTACCTACAAAATCTGGATACCAATTTATCTTTTTATTAGCTTCAATTATTTCTTTCTTGCATTTAGTTGTTTCTACATACCAAGCTGGTTTAGCATAATAAATAAGTGGCCTTTTACATCTCCAACAATGTGGATAATCATGAGTTACTTTTAATTTCTTAAATAACTTATCATTTTCTTTTAAATATTTTATTATTTCAATTTCTAAATCTTTATCAGTAACAAGTGTTCCCTTCCAAGGACCTTCAGTATAACGTCCATCTTTATCAACTGGGTTAACAAATGTAAATTTATTTTCACGGCAAACTCTATTATCATCTTCACCATAAGCTGGAGCTAGATGAACTATACCTGTACCATCAGCATCAGTTACATAGTTATCAGCAACCACTTCAAATGCTTTCCCTTCTACTTCTACAAATGGAAGAAGTTGTTCATATTTTATTCCAACTAAATCTGTACCTTTATATTTTTCAAGTACTTTAGCTTCTTCTCCAACTACACTATCCTTAAGTGATTCACAAACGATAAATTTATATCCTTGAGATTCAACTTTAACATATGTCAAATCTGGATTAACACATAGACCAAGATTTGCCATTAATGTCCATGGAGTTGTTGTCCAAACTAAGAAATATACATCTTCATCTTTTATTTTAAATGGTACATATACAGTGTTAACTGATGTTTCTTGATAACCTTGAGCTACTTCATTAGATGAAAGTTCAGTTCCACAACGAGGACAATAAGGAAGTACTTTATTACCATGATATACTAATCCTTTTTTATCCATTTCTTTAAATATCCACCATTCAGATTCTATATAATCATTATCACAAGTAACATATGGATTCTCACAATCTATAAATTGTCCCATCATATCAGTAACTTTCTTGACTTCAGAAATATTACTTGCAGTCTCTTTATTACATTCTTTACAGAAGTTTTCAACACCAAAGTTTTCAATATCAGCTTTTGATTTAAATCCAAGTTTCTTTTCAACATTAACTTCAATTGGAAGACCATGTGTATCAAGTCCTATTTTTCTAAGAACCTTATATCCTTGCATAGTTTTATACTTACAAAAAGCATCTTTTATTGATTTAGCAAAAACATGGTGAATACCAGGTTTAGCATTAGCATAAATTGGTCCATCATAGAAAACCCATGTTGGTTTATTCTCTCTAGTTTTTATACTTCTTTCTAAAATGTTCATCTTTTTCCATTCTTTAGCCATTTTAGATTCTATTTCATTTATTTTTCCTGTTTCTAATTTTTCAAATTTCATAATCTTACCTCCTAAATTTATATAAATTAAATTATTGTAATCCACCATATATTACATAAGAATAATATGTGACAAATATTAGTAGAAATATAATTCCTTCAACTTTAGTAATTTTCCTATCTCTAAATGAGAATAAGAATAAAAGTACTGCTGCAACTATCATAACTATTATATCTATTAAATTAATCGTTACATTTGGAATAGTACCAAATATCGCAACTGGAATACCAATAACAATACCTATATTAAATATATTACTTCCTACTACATTACCAATTGCTATGTCGTATTCTCCCTTTCTTGTTGCAGAAACTGATGTAACAAGTTCTGGAAGCGATGTTCCAAGAGCAACAATTGTTAAAGCAATCATTCTTTCACTTACTCCAAGTATTTTAGCAATACCTGATGCATTATTAACAACTAAGTTACTTCCAAATACTATTGAAACAATACCAATAATTGTAAAAATAATTGCTTTCGGAAGTTTCATTTCAACATACTCTTCTTCTTCATCAGTTTTATTTCTCATCATTGATATTAGATAATAAATAAATATAGTAAAGAAAAGTATTACAGCAACGCCATCTCCTCTAGTAAATGAATTAACTGCATTTTTATCAAATACACTATCTAAAAGAAGTGTTGAAAATAAAAGTGTAATAAGCATCGTTATCGGAAGTTCTTTCTTAACAGTAGCATTCTTAACATTTAAGAAATGAACTAAGCTAGATACTCCAATAATTAATAATATATTTAAAATATTACTACCTATAACGTTGCCAAGTACTATATCTCCACTTCCAGATAAAAGTGATTTAACACTAACAGCAAACTCTGGTGCAGATGTACCAAATGATACAATAGTAAGACCAATAAGCATCTTAGACACTTTAAAGTTACCCGCCACTGCACTAGCACCATCTACAAATAAATCAGCTCCTTTAATTAGTATTACAAAGCCAACAATTAATAATAAAATTTTTATTAACATCTTATTCTCCTTTCTATAACAAAAAAAGATGGTTACCAAGGGCGAAATTAACTCGCGGTACCACCTTTTATTTTGCTTATTTATACTTAACGTGTATCTCCGCCTTTATCTTATCCATAAAGGGCACTTGAAAGTGATCTAAAATAAGATACTAATTGTTCTATTTCACCAAACTAGAACTCTCTAAAAACTTTCACTTATTTCCGTCTTTCGCATTTGCTTAACAATATTGTTATATCACATAACCCTTATTATTTCAAGAAAAAAAACTATAATATTTCAATATCATCTATTTGATCTATTATAGCTTTTTGTTGTTCAATAACAATATTCATCTTTTCTTTAAAAACTTTTAAGTTTCTTTCAGCAATTCTTGTTCTAGAATCAATTTCTTCAGCTCTAAGTAAAGATTCATTTACAATCCTACTAGCACTATTCTTAGCATCATCAACAATAATATCAGCTTCTCTTCTAGCAAGAGCTTTCATTTGATTACTATTAATTTTTTCCCTTTCAATTGATTCTTTAAGTTTACTTTCTATTCCAATATAATAATCAAGTTTTGCCTTTAAATTATCTATTTCATCTTTTTGATTCTTAATTGTCTCTTTTTGTTCACTATATTTTTTAACAATACCAGAAGTTTGATTGATTACGTCTTCAATAAAATTATTAACTTCACGTCTATTATAACCATTCGTCTCATAATTAAATTTTTCCATATTCATCACCTCTGGAAATTATTAAATATTACCAATTAAATTCGTCTTCATCCTCATCTTTAGTTTTAGATTTTCCATTCTTAGTTGGAGCATTTTCTTTTTCATCAGAAATTTTACCTTCTACATTAACATTATTAGGTGTACATAAGAAAACTCCTCCACCTAATTTTTCAAGACCTCCACCAATAGCATAAAGTGTACCACTTAAGAAATCTACTATTCTTTTAGCTTGATCTGGTGTTACTCTTTTTAGGTTTACAACAACAGCATTTCTTCCTTTTAAATAATCTGCAATTTGTTGTGATTCAGAATAAGCTCTAGGCTCAAGAAGTAACATTTTAGATCCACCAACTCCATTTTGTTCTGTATATTCTTCTCTACTAGCAGAATAAAATTCTTCATCTGGGTTTACATTTTCTTCTTCGCCTTCAGCTCCACCCAATATATTTTTAAACTTTTCAAAAGCCATAACAATGTCCTCCTATTATTACAATCTTAACTATTAATCATTATAACACACTAATTAAAGTAAGAAAAGAAAAATAATTATTTTTCTTCAAATAATTTGTCAATATTCTTTTTAGGCATTATCATTTTAGTATCTTCATCTACAGTAAATATAAACTTCTTACTTTTTTGTTCATACTTTTCTCCATCGATACACCAAGATGGAACTTCTTTTTTAAATTCTATCTCAAAATTCTTTGTTTTATAATACTCAATTTCTTTAATATCCTCTAAATTTTTCGTCTTAAGTAAATATAGTATTTTTAGTATTTCCTTTTTATTAGTAGATTTACATAATACTACTTCAAACATTTTATCATCAAGTTTTACATCATTATATATACCATTAAAACCAGCTATACGACTTGTATTAGTAACAAATATAAAACTATAGTTACCACTTATTTCTTTATCATTTATCCTATAAGAAAGTTCATAACTATTAATTTCTTTTGTAATTTGTTTAATGGCATACATTACATATGCCATCTTACCATATTTTTTCTTAAGTCTTCTTGGTGTGTCATATGCTGTATTGACATAGTTACCAGTACAAGCAACATATACAAATGCTTTCTTATTAATATGACAAACATCAATTCTCTTAGAAACACCATTTTCAAGTAGAATTCTTAAATCTTTAATATAGTTTTTAGTAAGTCCATACATTCTACCTACATCATTAACTGTTCCAAATGGAATATAAGCAATAGTAAGTCTTTTTTCTCTCAAACAATTACCATTTATTGCTTCATTTAATGTTCCATCTCCTCCAGCAACTAAAACAACATCCAGATCATCTGGTAAATTTTTAATTATCTCAGTTGCATCTCCCTTTCTCTGAGTTGGACAATACATATCATTATAATGATATTTATCCATTATTTTTGAAACATATCTTATAAATTTATGATTATCATGTTTTCCACTTTCTGGGTTATATACAACAGCTATTTTTTTCATTGTTTAATCTTCCTCCATTAACTCATCTATAAGAAGGCTTACAGAATCATATATCTTACTTGATATTTCTTTTACATCTGTAGATGCATTCTTCACACAATATCCATTATATTTCTTTATCATTGTTATATCGTTATCACTATCTCCAATAACGTAAACTAAATCACTGTTTTCTCTTCTTTCTATTTCTTCTATAGCAAGACTTTTATCCATTCTAGTACTTATTACTTCTAAATGTGGATGTGATTTTAGTATAAATACTAGATAATTATGTCTTTTAACAAACTCTTTATAATCACGCATTTGCTTATTCTTATCTTTATATACCAATACAACTTTATAAATATTACCAACTATTTTTTTAGAATTTATATCTTTATTACAATAGTAAATATCACATTCTTTATTACCAAAAAACTCAGTTATTTCATCTAGTTCTTCTTTTCTCAAGCATTGTTCATATATAACATTAAAATTTCTATCTAATACAAGATTACCATAGTTAAGAAGATAATAACTACTATCTATACTATACTTTTTTATTGCACCAGAAAAATCTTCAAAACTTCTACCAGTTGCAATCACAGCAACATTTTTTTTCATGAAGTTTTTAATAGCTTGTACATTTTTTCTAGTTGTATCATCATCTAAATAAATTGTTCTATCATAATCCGAAACTAAAATCTTCTTCATTTCTTTTTACCTTTCTAATTCTTGGTTTAAGAGGTATTTTATCTTTCTTATTAAATATAGTTATAAATAATAAATTAATACAAATTACTACTACAGAAATTATAACAGAAGTTTTAATAATATCTAATATAAAACTATATTATTTGAGGTTGATATTGATACATTGGATAATTAAGATTATTATTATTTATATTTTGTAAATTATTATTAATATTAAATGTATTATTATTATACTTGATTCCCATATTAGGATTAATATTCGGATAATTATTCATTGGTATTTTAGAAGGCATTCCAATAGCATAATTTTTATTGGGATTAATCATATTATTATTATTATTTAGTATAGACATATTTGGAGGAATATTTGTTCCTAATTTATTATTAAATTGAATAGCATAAGCATTTTTTGCAGAATTTGCATATTTAATTTTTACCAAATTCGGATCTGCTTGAAATCGTATTTGATTTAAATTATTTAAATTATTCATATTATAATTATTATTCAAAGTTTGCTTATTTATATTTTTTATTGGATTTGGATTATTAATCATTATATTAAGATTATTTTTTGGTATATTTGATGGAAGGTTAATTATTCTTTGATTATTTTGGTATAAATTATTATTTAAATTATTAATATTATTTATATTAGTTATATTTTGATTATTATTGCCTATAATTCTCGGCTGAAATCGATTTGAATTATTTGGTGAATTTTTTTTTAAATTTTGATTTAAATTAATTCTTTTCGCATTCATCATATTTTGTAATTGATTTGTTGTATTATTCTTTCTCATATTCGGATGTCCTTTTATATTATTATTATTATTTTTTTTCATTGTATTATTATTCTCATTATTTTGCACATAGTTATTTCTTATATTAATATTAATATTTGTTATATTATTTCCCATATTATTTTTATTAGTAATTACATTATCATTCATTGCTCTTATATTATTATTTTGAATTTTTTTTTTCTTGATTTCTTTGGGATTTATCATTTTATTATTTGGCATATTATTTAATCCATCGATAGGTAAATTTTGTTCAAATGTTAAATTATTATATTTCGGTTTCATATTATTATCTGTGTTAATTGGCTCAATTAATTTTACCACATTTTTATTCCGTTGCATATTTATATTAACATTATTATTGTTATTATTATTTGCTTTATTTAATACTACTTTTTTAATCATCTTATTCGAATTTGGACTTAATATTTTTTCATTGTTTATATAATTTTTATTATTTGTTATATTATTATTATTATCATTTGGGAAATTCATAAGATTTATATCAGTAAAATTAAAATCTTTTGAATTCTTTGAAATATTTCCATAATTTAATTTTTTAATTCCTCTTTGCTTTTGAGGATTATTTACTTTTCTTATTTTCATATTTTGATTTAATTTCATTTTATTAATATTTGGATTATTATTAATAACATTTATATTTTTATCTAAACTAGGCTTCATAATCTTTTTAGCATTAATTTTATTCTGATTATTCAGATAGTTTTGATTGCTTTGATTATTTTGATTTAAATTGGATTGATTATTTCCTGGAAAATATTGACTATTCATAATACTATTAACTTGTTCATAGAGATTAAAATTTTTTATTGGTTTATTATTTCCCAAATATTTTTGATAATTATTATCATTTTTTTTATTATCAGCACTTAATATTTTTTCTTGACTTTCTGGTATTATATCACTTATTTGTTTTTCATTTTTTTGTAATTGTTTAAAATTTAATGATTCATTGAAAGTAAATTCTTTCCCTTCTAAATTACTTATTTTCAAAGATATTTTTTTATCATCATTTTCTTTTTCTTCATCTGGAAATTCATTTATTTTATTTATTTTATTATCGAAATTTTTTTCGTTATTATCTAATTGATTTATAATTTCATCGTTGTTTTCTTTAAAAATCATATTATTTATTGAATTAAATATTGGATTTATATTATTATTCTTTTTATTATTATTTGTTTCTATATTATCACTATTATTAGGTATATTTTTGATTTGATTTTTATTATTCAGTGGTTGATTTAATAAATTATTAATATTGTGGTCTAGTTTATCATCTTTATTAATATTTAAATTTATATTAATATTATTATCATCATTTTTACTATTTTCTTTTTTATTATTAATATTATAATTAATATTAATATTATTATCATTAAATAAATTTTTATTATTTTTATTATTATCAATAAAATCATCTTCATTTCGGGGAATTTCTTTAATCTCTTCATTAATATTTTTTTTAATATTATCTAAATCTTTATTTTCTTTAGTATTATCTTTATTATTATTCAATTCCAAATTTTCCAAGAAATTATTAATTAAATTTTTATTTTTTTTAATTAAATTATTACTCTTCGGACTCATATTTGTATCAAACGTATTTTTACTTAAAGTATTTTCCCCAATATCTTTCGAACCTCTTATAAGGACTTCATTTTCAAAATCGACCGCATTTTCATCAACAAAAGTGTCTAAATTTGCAATCATAGTGTTTAACTCTTCTTTTGCCTTTAATTTCCTTTTATTTATTTTTTTTTCTTGTTCTTGGTCTAATTCACTATCAGGAATACTATTCAAATTAACTTTTTTTATATTTGGGGCGTTGGCTTGGGAATAAACTTGCTGATAAGAGCCTTTTGAATCGTTACTATCCGAACTCATATTTCGTTCTTTTTCTAAAGAGTTTTTTATTTTTTTATAAATACGACTTTGAGGACTTTCTCGTCTACTTGATGGATTAACAGGGTTTTTCAAATTTGGAATATCTTGTAATTTAATCCAACTAAAAACTAATTGATCTTTCGTTTTATGAATGCGTTTTAATATTGATTTAAATAATTTCCTGAGATAATTATAATTCGGCTCTTGTTCAAATTCCAATTTTTTCGCATAAGTAATATAATCTTTCATTTCATCAGGTAAATCTTTGCACAACTCTTCCGGGGTCGTATTTTTTTTCATTTTATATATTTTTAAATACCGTTCCATTTTTCTTGTACCTGTGACCCCTTGCCATGGTAATCTTTTCTTCATGAAATAGACTAACATATATCCTATAGATTCTATATCATCTCTTCGACTTTGTTCACCTCCTCTCAGAGCATTGGCGGAAGCGAAACGAACAGTACCTGTTAATTTTCCTGTAAAACCGAATCGGATATGTTTCCCACTTAGTCCAGAACGATATTTTTGACTAAGGCCGAAATCTATTAAGTAAATGACATTCGGGTCTTTTTTTCCTATTAAAAAATTATCTGGTTTAATATCTCGATGAACAATAAATTTCGAATGGACCCATTGAATCCTGTCTAAAACTTGTTGGGCTATGAGACATATATCTTCCATGGGCATTTCTTTGTGGTTTTCTGCGAAGATATCAAATAATGATTTTCCTAATAAAGGTTCAACTAATACGTTATAATTTTTTACTTTACCGAAGGATTTAACTGCGGGGATACCCGGACCTGCTAAATTAAATAAAGTAAAAGCTTCGTTTTGAAGAATTGGCTTTGCTATTTTTTTAGGCTCGACCTTGAGTGCTACGTATTCTTTTTTTTCGATGGTTTGACCTAGATATACTTCACCGAAGGCACCCTCACCGAATTTTCTTTTTACTATGAATTTTTTAAAAACGACTGGATTTTCTTTTAAAAATTTATCTTCTTCTTCTTCGTTCATTTTTTTATTATTTTTTTAATGCTTTATCTTTATTTTATATAGAAAATAAAATTTAAGGCATTTTTATAATATTTTTATTTTGTATAAAATTCTTTATTGGGGATTGGGGATTGGGGATTGGGGATTGGGGATTGGGGATT
>ERZ842401.4869-NODE-4869-length-15269-cov-3.781780_pt1 | contig 15269 bp, 14 predicted proteins | sample MGYA00521270_ERZ842401 | MGnify/ENA primary metagenome ERZ842401 (study PRJEB31892, sample SAMEA3878208) | bioreactor metagenome | biome: Moose rumen | place: Sweden | collected 2011-10 | study: EMG produced TPA metagenomics assembly of the PRJEB12797 data set...
GCATTGATATAAGCTTATGAACCCCAGGTGTGCGATATTTGTTATAAGGTCTCCAGTTTACCAGACCAGGAGCAGACTCCATCATCATAAAAGGTCGGTCCGTTTTCATGCTTCTGAAAAGGGCATGATTAAAGCTTCGCTCCAGCATGGTGTCCGCATCAGACTGCCAATTGTTGTGAAGCTCAGGATAGTTGTCCCAGCTGATGACATCTACAAATTGACTCATGTAGTGATAGTCATAATCATAGAACATTTCCATAAAATTGGTTGTGGTAGGCTCAGTAGCGCCAGCCTTCCTCAATGTATCAATTTCAAACTTCATGAAATCTGTTGCAGACCAGGTAGTAAATCTTTTCCAGTCCAGATTTAATCCCAATACACAATTTTCGCCGTTTGCATATGGTGGGTCAATCTGGTCAAAACTATTGAAGGTGTGAGACCAAAAGGTGGTCCACCAAGCCTTGTTGAGCTTGTCGATATCATGATCATATTTGTCAGCCAACCACTCCCTAAATTTGGCACGACAGGTATCACAATAGCAAAAGCCACCTAGTTCATTACTGATGTGCCACATTAACAGCCCAGGATGATTGGCAAATCTCTTAGCGAGGGCTGTATCCATGATTTGAACCTTATTTCTGAATTCTTGCGATTGCATGCAGTGATTATGGCGCACACCATGGTGATTGCGTCTGCCATATTCATCGCATCTCATGGAAGAAGGATATTTCTCATCCAGCCACGCTGGCCTTGCGCCAGTAGGTGTGGCAAGTACTGTGTAAATTCCGTTTTCATAGAGACGGTCCATGATATCACTTAGCCAATCAAAATTAATGTTGCCCTCTGTAGGCTCATGTGTAGACCATGAGAACACGCCTAAAGTCACTGTGTTTATATGGGCCTGCTTCATGTATTCTATATCTTTAGCTAGTATATCTGGTCTGTCTAACCATTGTTCAGGATTATAGTCTCCTCCGTGCAAAAGACCATTAACCTTTGAAAATAAAATGTTCTTTTTCATATGTTTTTCTCCATTTAGTATCCTTTGACTTACAATTCAAATATTAACATAGAAAAAGACCAAATTCGCGCAAAAAAGAGTTGAATTATTTATATTTTCGACCATCCCCTGCCATTGATTATCATTCTTTTATAACTTATAATGAAAAGGAATTTGTGGCATTTATGCCTTAGAATGGAGAAATAAATGAAATATATCAACACCCTTAAAGAGGGAGACAGGGGGACAGAAACCTACCTTTGCAAGAAAAAAACACAGGGAATATCCAAAAACGGCAAGGCTTTCGAATCCCTTACTTTATGTGACAAGACAGGCACAATTGACGCTAAAATTTGGGACTTGGATTCCGAAGGCATCAGCGATTTTGATGAGCTTGATTTTATCACAGTCACTGGAGATATCACCAGCTGGAATGGTGCACTTCAGTTCAACATAAAACGCTTGCGCAAGGCTAATGCAGGCGAATTTGAAATCTCTGATTACATTCCTGCCAGCAAAAAGGATATTTCTGTAATGTGGAATAGCTTGATGAGTCTGATTGATTCTATAGGCGCGCCATATATGAAGGAACTTCTCAAGAAATACTTTGTGGAGGACAAGGATTTTATTGAGGCTTTCAAGTCTCATTCAGCTGCCAAATCAGTCCATCACGGTTTTACTGGTGGATTGCTTGAGCACACATTGTCTGTGGCCACCAATTGCGATTATTTTAGCAAGCAATATCCATTTTTGGACAGGGATTTGCTTATTACGGCTGCTATCTTCCATGACATTGGAAAGGTTAGAGAGCTATCAGATTTCCCTAGAAATGATTATACAGACGAGGGCCAGCTATTAGGTCATATTTATGTGGGAGCCAATATGGTGGATAGAGCCATAGATGACATCCCAACATTTCCAGAGGTAAAACGCAAGGAGCTTATCCACTGTATATTATCTCACCACGGAGAGCTAGAATTCGGTTCTCCTAAAAAGCCAGCCATTGCAGAGGCAATCGCCCTTTCATTTGCAGATAATATCGACGCAAAGCTTGAAACAATATATGAGGCCTTAGAAAACGTAGAGGAGAACAATCTCACATGGCAAGGCTTCAATCGTCTACTAGATTCTAATATTCGTAGAACAGGAAAGAATTAATGAATAAAAACGATATAGTAAGACTTACAATAGAAGATATGTCCCTAGAGGGAGCTGGAATTGGTCACACTGATGGTGTGACCATTTTTGTCAAGGATGCAGTGATAGGCGATGTGGTGGATGCTGTCATTACAAAGGTAAAAAAGTCATACTGCTTTGCAGCCCTAAAAGAGGTCATCACATCATCTAAATATCGAGTTGAGCCGGAATGTGGGCTTGCTAAAGTATGTGGTGGCTGCCAGATAATGCAGGTAGATTACGCCAAGCAGCTAGACATAAAAGAAAACATTGTTGAAAACAATCTGGTAAAAATAGGTGGATTTGATAGAGATTTTATCAAATCGATTCATGAGCCAATACTGGGCATGGACAATCCATTCCGATACAGAAACAAGGCCCAGGTGCCAATCGGCACAGATAAAGACGGCAATATCATAGCTGGATTTTATGGAGCTAGAAGCCACAGAATAGTTCCTAGCAAGGACTGTAAAATATGCTCCGAAAAAAGTATTAATATCGTATATACGATAATTGACTATATGAAGGAATCAGGCATTAGGCCTTACGATGAAGCTACAGGAAAAGGGCTTGTTCGCCATGTCTTAGTGCGAGAAGGAAAAGCTACAGGAGAGACAATGGTATGCCTTGTAGTGAATGGCGACAAGCTACCTAAAGTGGATTCTCTAATATCGCATATACGTACTGTCGAGCCAGATGTGGCATCTATTGTCCTAAACGAGAATACACGCAGAGACAATGTCATCATGGGCTTTAACACTAGCACGATTTATGGCAAAGATTCCATACGCGATACCATCACTCTTACAAATGGGGATACCATAGCTTTTGATATTAGTGCAAATTCATTCTACCAGGTCAATCATAATCAAATGGAGAGGTTATATAGCAAGGCGCTGGAATATGCCGATTTACACGGTGCTGAAAATGTATGGGATTTGTATTGTGGAATAGGAACTATATCTCTTTCTATGGCAAAGCATGCAAATAAAGTAATAGGAATAGAGGTCGTCCCTCAGGCGATTGAAAATGCCAAATCAAATGCAAAGCTAAACGGACTTGATAATGCAGAATTTTATTGTGGCGAGGCCGAAGTAGTTCTACCGCAAATTTACGAAAAGATGTCCCAACCAGATGTCATCATGGTGGATCCACCCAGAAAAGGCTGCGACACCACAGCCCTTGATACCATGATAAAAATGCACCCTAATAAAATCGTCTACGTCAGTTGCGACAGCGCTACATTAGCCAGAGATTTGAACTATCTATGCAGCAACGGAGACTATGAACTAAAACGATACGTAGTTTGTGATCAATTCGGCCACACAATGCATACAGAGACTGTGGTAGGACTACAAAGGATAGATACCTGACAATCCTTGAATTTACGCACTTTGTGGAGTTTTTCTCATTCAATAAAATTGGTGAAAATCACAAAGAAAAGATTCTCGTAACAAAAATTACCGTAGCGGTAGCTTTTGAACTGGAGACGAGGAACACAAAGAATATAGAAGTGAATAGAAACCGATTGTAACGGATTATAGGGGGGTATTAGCTAATAACAGCTAGTATCCCTTTTTGTATTTTAGTTTTGGTTCATAAAAAATAGGAGGAAGATTCAAAATGGGAAAAATCATCGCACTTACAAATCAGAAAGGTGGCGTCGCAAAAACCACAACAGCAGTAAATCTTGGAGCAGGGCTTGAACAGGAAGGAAAAATGACACTAAAACTATTGGAGGCTGCTATGTTGGCTGAAGAGCTTTAATATGTTCTGGATGACAAGATATCGGCAGTATGATATATTTATTCGTACTGAGCAAAAAGGAAAGATAAGTTGGAGGAAATTAAGTTGGAACGCAACGTTAGTATTATCATAAATGAATTGGGACAAAAAGTTGTAAGGATTAATGATTCTAGGTTTAAAGGTAAGAATAAAGACGATTGGAAAGAAGTGGAGGATTATCTTAAGGAGTATGTCGGTGAGTATTATGAAATAGAAGAGTACTCTGATAAAGTTTATATATCTACGGATTTTCCTGATGAATATGCGAATTCTGAAAGTAGATTAGCATTAAAAGGAGCAGCAGCTAAAGCTAAAGCCAATGCTTCACAAGGAATTCCAGAATTGATTCAAATCGCAACAAATAAAGAGTTTTCAGAGAATACAAAGACTAAACATCATGCTGATGCTAAAAATGGTTGGTATAGATACGATGTGAGGTTTGAAGTACCAGTATATAATGATAAGACAGGTGAAATTGATAGATATAATAGGTATTTCGGCAGGATGTTAGTTCGACATGCAGAAGATGGTAACAAGTATTTATATGACATTTTGGGCATAAAAAAAGAAACGAGCAGCCCGCTTGAGTCATAGACTGTACGGTGAGAACCCATTTCCTCTTTGATAAGTATAATATAAGCATTGGCTCTTGATGTCAAGCGAAATTTTAATATAATCCACATGTTTTTACTGAACAAGGATTATATATGTTAATGACTGTATTAAAGGGGCCTTTAGCAGTCAAACAGAGTAAAGCTCTAATGAGGACATTCAAGATAATAAAAGACTATGTTATATCGAGTCAACAATTGCCAATTGAACGTCAAATGCTGCAGTTATCTATGCAGGTTTCTGATACGGCTAAATATAACACTTTAGTCAGTCAATTAAGTGCGAATAATAAGTTGAAATTAAAATAAATAGTCTGTGGGAATTATAGTTAAATAGGAAAGTTAAAAACCTATAAAATATGAATCGGCGGCTAACACAACAGTGTCGCCGATTTTTAATTGCAGGTCCGGTGTGGGAATAAGCGCTTCACCATCTCGCATTACGAATGCAGGAACGAAATGGTCGGGAGTGCCTATTTCAGCGATATTTAACCCTTTCCAGCAATGAGCGTCATTTATGGTGACGGTCAATAAATCAATGTGTTCGTCTTTTGCAAAATTATCAAGAAGCTTGACCTTGGAATAATGTTCAACGAATCCCGCGCTAATAATACCTGTTGGAATTGCAACAACACCAACTCCTAAAAAGGCTGTGACGATTGCCATGATGCGGCCTGCTACGGTGATTGGATAGATATCCCCATAGCCAACAGTCAAAAGAGTGGAAACTGACCACCAAATTCCTGAAAATGCATTTCTAAAAATTTCTGGCTGATAATCATGCTCGGCATAATACACTCCGATTGAACTGGCTAGCATAAGAATCAGTACAATCACTACCGAGGACATGATTTGGTTTTTCTTTTCGGAAAGAACGGAAAAAATGACAGCGAACGAGTCGTATTGCCCATTGATTCTAAAGAGGTGGAAAATTCTGATGATTCTAAGTATTCTAAAAGCTACAAATCCAGATAAGAAAAAGAAAGGTAGTATGGTAAACAAATCTACTATGCCATCATAAGAAATCAGAAATTTGAGCACAGCCTTAGGCTTTGATACTTCAGGATGCAATAAATCTGCAGTCCATATTCTGAGAATATATTCAATAGAAAAAATTATGATTGTAACAAATGCGATTTTGTCTAACAGAGGGTAGTAAGGAGCGAGATTGCTGTAGGTTTCCAAAATCATCACCAAGATATTAAGGCTAATAATGACCGTGATGAAAATATCAAAGGCTCTGCTAGCAAAATCGTCCTTCTTACCAATTTGTATAATGTTGAAAATTCTTTCTTTGTTCAAAATAATATCTCCCAATTTTATAAAAATAATATGAGTGCAATTACATTACACTCATATTATTAGTTTCTTCAAACATAACAAGAAAATGTTATTTAAGCTTTAATCCATAGTAATTAGCAATTCCTGTGGCATCGGCTACACCTAGCTGCTGGTATTGCTCTGGAGTACTTAAGTGGTTTACTCGGTCGGAAGTGTTTGTGCAATAAGCATGCTCAACTATAATGCAAGGCATATTTGATGTCTTAGATTTGTTAATCAGTGCATAATAATCTTTGGCAGAACCATCAGGATATTTGCCTGATGTTGAATCGCGAGTTACAAGTCCAGTGCCGTTTGGACAAAGCTTCCAATTGTTGACATTAAGTCCAGTGGCTGTAAGCTGGGTCAAGATTGATTGTCCTAAATCGTGCCCAGTAATATAAAGAGCAGGCTTGTAATTTGGATTTGGGATAATTACTTTGGAACCATTTTGAGTAAGGTCCAAATCTCCATCATAATCATTATGTAGGCTGATTAATACGTCTGCTTTAACAGATTTCGCAAACTTCACTCTGGAATCAAGGCAGGTAGCAGTGGAATTTGGGTCTGCCCCATATGGACAGTCGAAACCATAGCGTGTCATATAAACAGTAACGCCACTATATTTTTCCAGTTCCTGTTTGCAATAATAAGCAATGTAAAGATTTGCTATACCTTCCTCGAAGCCCTCATAGTGACAGCCAAGATGAGTAGTGTCATGACCTGGATCTAAAACGACTACAATATTATTTGTCTTTGAGGTTGTCTTAGCATCAGAATATAAAGGATTTGCCAAAAAAAGTAGTGCAGTAAAAACAAGAACAAGTGTCATGCTAATGCATTTTTTAGTTAAAGCTTTCATATAAAATCTCCTCGTAAATCGTTCTTATGACTAAATTTTACCATATCACAAATACGATGACCAATATAATTGAATAGAAAAATCCTGAAGCTTTTATCTAAACTCAGGATTTTCTAAAATAAATCTTATATGAATATTTGCTAATTAGAACTCTACATGCTTACATTTGTATCAGAATCATATCTAGAAAGATTTCCGGTTACTATATCATCATCTAATTCGGATAGTGTTTCGTATCCGTCAAACGAATATCTTACGGTCCAATAACTATCTTCTATTTCAGCATCATAAGTAAATGAATATGGTCTATAATAGTATGAAGCATCACAATCGATTGTTCCATCATCTTGTATAGTTACATCGCTGAATTGGACATAAGTATAATAAGTGAGGCGGTCAGTCTGATCATATATATCGATATCCACAGTTACCTGATAAACTACATATACTTTGTTGTCACCATGATTTTTTTCGGTGAGAACATAGGTGCCGAGATAGTTTTTCTTTGTCATACTAGCACCTCTGTCCCAAGTATATCCTGTAGTTTCTTCTTCAAGGGCATCCTCAGAAGTTTGTAGGAGTTTTTTCATGTTTTCTTCTGTAAGCTCGTCGGCTTTGGTTACGTATTTTCCAAGCCCACTAACCGTGTACTTCTTTTCAAACTGTGTTGGAATTTTCCCATATTTGGAAGCACACTCGTCAATTATATTATCCTCGCTATACGCGTCTTGCATTTCAAGCTCAACAACTATTGTGTCGCCTGTAGATAAATAAATTTGGTCATGAATGTAGAAATCCAAATCGTCATATATAGGATCGGTGCTTGTTACCGTATAATCAGCTCTACCTTCACCTTCTATTCCAGAGAATACAATTTCGATTCCATCAAATGGATTTATGGTTTCAACCTCTTCAAGTGATGAAACTTTATATACTTTGTCAGGGCTCTTGATATTTAAGCCATAGTATTTTTTGAAATATGAAGTATCTACATTCCATTTAACAGTGACTTTATCACCGTTCGAAAGTCCTTCTGTCGAAGATATATCATATTTAAGTTTCTTTATCATTATATCGTAGTCAGAGGATGCTGGGATTTTAGCGGCCTTTTCATAAAATGCATCCCAGAAATCAACAGACCAATCAGCGTTACATTTGCCCATAGAGTCATATCCTGTGAATTCAACCTCGATATAGTCATTGATATCAAGTGTATGTTTGCGCTGAGATAGAAAAATGCTTAAAGCAATGATTGCAAGAATAACTACTATAACCAATGCCCAAACAAACTTAGGAATGGCTTTGATTTTTTGTTTTGCAGCAGTTACATCCACAGATTGTAAAGCTTCTGTTGTTTGTGAGTTTGACTCAGAGCTTGTAGCTTCTTCGCTTATGTTTGCTTCTGAAGCCACTAAAGGCTCTTCAGCATTAGTCTCATCATTATTTGTTTGTTCTTTAACATTAGTCTCAGTATTGATTGTTTGCTCTTCAACATTAGTTTCATCATTACTGGTTTGTTCTTCAACGGTAGTTTCAATGATTGTTTCCTCAACTACAGTTATTTCCTCTACTTTGGTTCCGCAGTTGGCGCAAAATTTGGCGCCCTCTGAAAGCTTTGAACCACAATTTGTACAAAATGCCATTTCAATTCTCCCTTAAAAAATTAAATATAATAATTAAAAATTCCATATATAACACATACTATGAACTGCGTAAGCACATAGATGCCTATATTCTGTGATTTATTGTTTTTATGCATGGTAGTGAATGCAAAATATCCATAAAGCATATCAAGCGAAGCCCATGTAACACGTATAATTGTGTTAGTGCCAGAAACGTTTAATGCTGCCGGCAAAATCATAACTATCATAAGTAATGATGTTGGAATTGTGATAATTCCAAAGGCCCCTAGTGCATTTAAAAATGAGCCTTTAACATCCTTGGTGAAAAATGATGAGGCTGTAATCAGAAGCTTAATGGTTGCCATTAGCAATGTAAGCTCGAAGCCGCATAGAAAATTATTCTTGATTGCATAGTCATAGTTGTACATTAGCAACGAAGATAGGATAAAAATTAATAATAGATTAATTCCAAGAAAAACGAATCCTGCTGCCTGGCTTGTACGATTATAGGCGTATTCGATGCAAGTGATGGGATCAACAAATATTCCAAGAAAATTATTTATGCAATCTGAAAAGATGCCAGATGGCGTTGTAGACTCTGGCTGTTGTGGATTTTCTGAAGCCATATATATCCTCCCTTTTAGCTTTAAAATTTTAACCTTATGTATTTTGCCAAATTATAAGGTAAAAAGCAACCTAAAAGAGAGAATTAGGACATAATTGAAAAAATTATTTGACAGATATAATTGGTAGATGTAGTATAAACTAAAACTTAATAAAAGATAGAGGTTGCGAAAAACATTAGTAATTTCGTTGATGGGACAGGCCCGTGTGACATGAAATGAAAGGGAATTTCGCCGAAAGAGAACGTCGCCTGTAGGTGTTTATCTTGGGCATGCGGACAATATCCGTATGACTGTCATCTAGAATTAGATGGGGAGCTATCAGGTGATTGAAATTATTAGCTAGCCATCATTTGTGGTTGGCTTTTTTATTTGCCTAAATTAATTGCAGTCCCATACAAATAGTTTAAGGAGGCTTATTATTATGAGTATTTTTACTGGCGCAGCAGTAGCAATTGTTACACCTATGAATGCAGATACTTCTGTTAATTATGAGAAGCTGGATAATCTGATTGAATATCAGATTAAAAACAGCACAGATGCAATTGTTATCTGCGGCACAACTGGCGAGGCATCTACTCTTTCTCACGAAGAACACATAGATGTAATTCGTCATTGTATTGAAACTGTAGGCCACAGAGTACCTGTTATTGCAGGAACAGGCTCTAATAGCACTGAAACAGCAATCTATTTGTCTAAGGAGGCTGAAGCGGCTGGGGCAGATGCTGTGCTTTTGGTGACACCTTATTACAACAAGGCTACTCAAAATGGTTTGTATGAACATTTTAAGGATACAGCCGATGCCATAAGTATTCCATGCATCCTATATAATGTACCATCACGTACAGGTTGCAATATATTGCCAGAGACAGCAGTCAGACTTGCAAGGGATGTGAAAAATATTGTTGCCATCAAGGAGGCATCGGGCAATATCAGTCAGATAGCAAAGCTTGCCCAGTTGTCTAATGGCTGCATAGATATATATTCAGGAAATGATGATCAAATAGTTCCTATTATGTCTTTGGGAGGCTTGGGAGTTATTTCTGTTCTTTCAAATGTGGCACCTCAGCAGACCCATGATTTATGCCAGGCATGCCTTGATGGAGATTATAAGAAGGCGGCCAACATGCAGTTTGATGCATTGCCATTGATTGACTCATTATTTTCAGAAGTAAATCCTATACCAGTAAAACATGCCTTAAACGTAATGGGATTTGAGGTTGGCCCACTTAGAAAGCCACTTACAGAAATGGAAGAAAAGAACGCAAAATTATTAGAGGAGAACATGAAGAAATATGGAATTTCTTAATACATTCTGGTCCTTAGTGCCAGCAATTGTAGCTATTTTATTGGCTCTTATTACAAAAGAGGTATATTCCTCATTATTCATAGGAATCGTAGCAGGTGGATTATTATATTCAAGCTTCAATATCAGTGCCGCCATGGAGCACATCTTTGTTGATGGTATGATTGGTCAGCTTTCCGATTCTTGGAATGTGGGTATCCTTGTATTCCTTGTTATCTTAGGAAGCATGGTAATGCTTATGAATAGAGCCGGCGGTTCATCAGCCTTTGGTAAATGGGCAGCTACACATGTAAAGACAAAGGCAGGAGCCCAGGTCGCTACGATAGTTCTTGGCATTATGATTTTTATAGATGATTATTTCAACTGCCTTACAGTTGGTTCAGTTATGCGACCACTCACTGACAAGCAGGGAATTTCTAGAGAAAAGCTAGCTTATCTAATTGATGCAACAGCAGCTCCAATCTGTATTATTGCTCCTATATCGTCTTGGGCGGCTGCAGTAACTGGTTTTGTAGATGGAGCAAATGGATTGTCCCTCTTTGTCAGAGCAATCCCTTACAACTTTTATGCCTTGCTTACCCTTGTGATGATGTTTGCCATTACGTATATGAATTTTGATTATGGCCCAATGCAAAAGGTGGAATTGAAGCACATGGCAGATGCAGCAGAGAAAAAGAAGAAAAAGGCAGCTGCATCACTTACAGGCTCCGAGGATCAACCACATCCGCCTGTAGCACAAAACGGCAAGGTTATACATTTGCTTCTTCCGATTATTGCTCTTATCATTTGTTGTGTAATAGGTATGATATATACAGGTGGTTTCTTTGAGGGAGCTTCATTTATTGATGCATTTTCAAATTCAGATGCCTCAGTAGGACTTGTTTATGGTTCTGTGGTTGCTCTTATTATTACTATCGTATTTTATTTATGCACAAAAGTGCTTAGCTTTTCAGAATGTATGAATGCCATCCCAGAGGGATTTAAGAGTATGGTTCCTGCTATTCTGGTTCTTACTTTTGCCTGGACCCTCAAATCAATGACAGATTCACTAGGCGCAGCAGAATACGTAGGCGGACTCGTAGCAAATGTGGCCGACAATCACGCGCTTATGAGTCTGCTTCCTGCTTTAGTATTCTTAGTTGGAATTTTTCTTGCCTTTGCAACAGGTACTTCTTGGGGAACATTTGGTATACTTATTCCTATAGTTGTAAATGTTTTTGGTGGTAATATTAATAACGAGCTTATGATAATAGCTATATCTGCTTGCATGGCGGGTGCTGTCTGCGGCGACCATTGTTCACCTATTTCGGATACGACTATCATGGCATCTGCTGGTGCTCAGTGCGACCATATTCGCCACGTATCAACTCAGCTGCCATATGCATTTACTGTTGCAGGTGTATCATTGGTTTCATATATCATTTCAGGATTCGTTCGAAATTGGGCTATTTGTTTGCTAATCGGAATAATTCTTATGATAGGAACCTTGATAGTGATAAAGAATTTTTCTGCGAAAAGGAATTAATAACGTGCTTGAAAAAAACAACCTTGAAATAACTGGAAATGGTCTTAAACTGATTGCAATAATTACTATGTTTATAGACCATTTCGCTGTAGCTTTGTATTCTATATTAGCCTATCGAAATGGCTGGGACATTAGCTTTTTAGGAATAGATTTATATTCCTGGATGCGTCTTATAGGCAGAATGGCTTTTCCTATATATTGTTTTTTGGTGGTAGAAGGCTTTTATCACACTAGGGATTTTAGGAAATATGCCATTCGCCTTCTGGCTCTTGCTACCATTTCAGAATTTCCATTTGATTTGGCGGTGAATTTTCACTCCTCTTATTTTCTATACAACAATGTTATTTTCACTTTACTGATTGGTTTACTAACAATCGGTGAAATGGAATATGTACGCAGTGGAAAAATAGAAAAAATAAACACTAATCTGTTGAAAACCCTTGCCACTATTTTAATATTTTTAGTAGGCTGCTTACTTGCTTACATCATGAAAACTGATTATGGGGCAGTGGGTGTGGCTACAATTGTTGTGATGTATTTATTGTATGGCAATACTAAATATTCTCGCATGTTAGAATTTGCTGCTGGAGTGCTAATCCTATTTTTAGGAAGCAACTCCACGGAAGCGGCAGCATTTTTAATGTTGATTCCTATTGCTTTTTACAAGGGCAATAGAGGATCTAAATCTCCTGTAATAAAATATACTTTTAATTTATTCTACCCAGTCCATTTGTTGATATTGGGGCTTGTGGCATTCTACATGATATGATAGAATACTGAAGATTTGAGTAATTTTACATAAGGGAGGTAAAAATGAATTCACACGCACCTATCAAAAATGCCTCGGAACTTGGTATTCCGAAAATGTTAATCTTAGGTCTTCAGCATTTATTTGCAATGTTTGGAGCGACTATTTTAGTCCCTATTTTAGTTAACAATTATTTTGAAGGGCAAGGTCTTTCAATTCAAGTTACTTTATTTTTCGCAGGTCTCGGTACCTTATTTTTCCATCTTTGTTCTAAATTCAAAGTTCCCGCTTTCTTGGGTTCCTCATTTGCTTTTCTTGGAGGATTTCACACAGTTGCTAATTTAAATACTGGTATTTTTAAAAACATGACAATGGGAGAAAAACTGCCATATGCATGTGGTGGAATTGTTGTGGCAGGTTTGTTGTATTTAGTGCTTGCCATTGTAATCAAGCTGGTAGGAATCAACAAGGTAATGAAGTATTTACCTCCTGTTGTTACAGGACCAATCATCATTTGTATTGGACTTTCACTTGCACCATCTGCAATCAGCAATGCGTCTACCAACTGGCCACTTGCCATAATCGCCCTTTCAGTTGTTATCATATTTAATATTTGGGGTAAGGGGATTTTTAAAATCCTTCCTATTCTCATGGGCGTTTTAATCTCGTATGCATGTGCTCTTATCTTTAATGCAATGGGCATGACAAATGCAGATGGAAGCGCAATACTCGATTTTACGCAGGTTAGTCAGGCTTCTTTAGTAGGGCTTCCAGATTTCTTCCTGTGCAAGTTTAATATTTCGGCAATTCTTGTTATGGCTCCTATTGCATTAGCTACCATGATGGAGCACATTGGTGATATGTCTGCTATATCAGCCACTGTAGGAGAAGATTTTATCACGGACCCAGGACTTCATCGTACACTTATCGGTGACGGATTAGCCACTTCGATTTCTGCAATGTTTGGTGGACCAGCTAATACAACTTATGGAGAAAATACTGGAGTATTAGAGCTTTCAAAGGTACACGATCCAAAGGTTATTAGAATAGCTGCTATATTTGCAATTATTCTATCATTCATTCCTAAAATGGCAGGTGTCATTGGCACAATGCCAAGCGCAATAGTAGGTGGAATAAGCTTTATGCTTTATGGTATGATAAGTGCAATAGGAATCAGAAATGTGGTGGAAAACCATGTTGATTTCACACATTCACGCAATCTTATTATTGCGGCTGTGATTTTAGTATGCGGACTAGGTTTTTCGGATGGTATTACATTCACAGTAGGTAGTGCAGATATCACACTTACCAGCCTCGCTATCGCAGCAATTGCAGGCATTGTCCTCAATGCAATTATTCCGGGCAGGGATTATGAATATGGTCAGCCTGATCCATACAAGTTTACTAAGGGCGAACTTGACTAAACTTAAAATAGTTGTAGTTGAATTATAAAAGTTACAGGTTATAAGGAGGTATCTAATGGAAAAGTTAGATAACGTAGTAGAGCTAACACATCCTCTACTTCAGCACAAAATCACAATGTTAAGAGACAAGAACACAGGAACTGCAGAGTTCAGAGCTCTTGTCGAAGAGATAGCTATGCTTGAGGCTTTTGAGGCCTTGAATGATTTACAGACAGTAGATGTAGAATGCGAAACTCCAATCGAAAAATGTATGGCACCTGTTATCGCAGGCAGAAAGATGGCAATCGTTCCTATCCTTAGAGCAGGACTTGGCATGGTAAACGGTATTCAGAAGCTAGTGCCTACAGCAAAGATTGGACACATTGGTATGTATCGTGATGAGGAGACTCATGTTCCTCACGAATACTATTGCAAGCTTCCTAGTCCTATTGAGGAAAGACTCATAGTAGTTACAGATCCAATGCTTGCAACAGGTGGTTCTGCTATAGATGCCATCACACTTATCAAACAGCACGGTGGCAAGCGCATCAAATTCATGGCTATCATAGCTGCACCAGAGGGAGTTAGAGCACTTCATGAAGCTCATCCAGATGTTCAGATATATGTAGGTCATGTGGATCGCGAACTCAACAGCGATGCTTACATCTGTCCAGGACTTGGTGATGCAGGCGATAGAATCTTCGGAACAAAATAAGATTTTTCTAATAGCTTCTCCTATATGGGGAGGCTATTTTTTGCTTCATAGGAAAATTCTCTGAAATCTCCTATGAAGTAAAGCCAAGCTTCTCTTGCGAACTCTATAACAAAAAATGTGAAGAAATCGTGTGATTATTGACAGTATTTTCAGACAATTTTATAATTAAGATAGTTTAAAAATTGGGTATTTATGTCTTCGGAGGATGTATACTTGGAGCCAATCACTATTGCGGCAGGCAAAAAAATAATAAATGAAGGGGATACCGTGGATAGCCTATACGTTGTTCTAAAGGGAACCATAGACCTTGAGTGGCGTGGGAGTCATTTGACCTTGGGACCAGGAACCGTAGCCGGGCTTTCTGACGCCCTCAATCATCAGTATGAAGCAGACTATGTAGCCTTAGAGGATGTTTCATTGGTTAAGTGCGCTTACAAATCCCTAGAAGACATGGATGCTATTTTCAAAGAGCAGCCCGTATACATATTTGGATTTGCTAAGGGTGCATTCAGACAGTGCAGGGATGTTTTCAAGTTGTACGACGAAAAGTTGAAAGCAGCCACAGATTTTTAT
>ERZ842401.4870-NODE-4870-length-15265-cov-51.358909_pt1 | contig 15265 bp, 9 predicted proteins | sample MGYA00521270_ERZ842401 | MGnify/ENA primary metagenome ERZ842401 (study PRJEB31892, sample SAMEA3878208) | bioreactor metagenome | biome: Moose rumen | place: Sweden | collected 2011-10 | study: EMG produced TPA metagenomics assembly of the PRJEB12797 data set...
GAAGGTGGAGCGCTATACCGCCAACCTGAACACGACCTACCATCTGAGCAAGTATTTCGACGTGAACCTGATCTCGAACGCCAGCTTCCGTAAGCAGCAGGCTCCCGGCACGCTGTCGTCAGAGCTGGACGCCGTGACGGGTGAGGTGAAGCGCGACTTCGACATCAACCCCTACTCGTACGCCCTGAATACCTCGCGTGCGCTGGATGCCAACACGTTCTACACCCGCAACTACGCTCCGTTCAACATCTACCATGAGCTGGAGAATAACTACATTGAGCTGGGTGTGACCGACTTCCGCGCACAGGGCAGCATCGACTTCAAGCCCATCCAGAAGGTGAAGGTCACGCTGCTGGCTGCTGCCAAGTACTCGACCACCTCGCAGGAGCACTATATCCTGGACGACTCGAACCAGGCACTGGCCTACCGCTCGATGGCTACGTCGACCATCCGCAGCAACAACCCCTTCCTCTATAAGGACCCTGACAACATCCTGGCCCTGCCCGTGTCAGTGCTGCCTGACGGTGGTATCTACGAGCGCACGGACAACAGCATGTTCGGCTGGGACACCCGTCTTTCGGCATCTTACAACGACGTGTTCAACGACTCACACATCGTGAACCTGTACGCAGGTATGGAGACCAACCTGGTGGACCGCCACAGGACATGGTTCCGCGGCTGGGGTATGCAGTACACCATGGGCGAGATTCCCAACTACGCCTACCAGGTGTTCAAGAAGGGTCAGGAGGACAATACTGACTACTACACCATGAGCAACACCCACTCACGCTCAGCTGCCTTCTTCGGTACGGGAACCTACTCTTACAAGGGCCGCTACCAGGTGACGGGTACCGTGCGCTACGAGGGTTCTAACTACCTGGGCAAGAGCACCAGCGCTCGCTGGCTGCCTACGTGGAACATCTCTGGTGCATGGAACGCACACGAGGAAGCGTGGTTTGCCAATGCCTTCAAGAACAACTGGCTGAGCCACGGCACGCTGCGTCTGTCTTACTCGCTGACGGGTGACCGTCCTGCAGTGACCAACGCCATGCCTATCATTATGAGTCAGACACCTTGGCGTTACTTCGCCGGCAACCAGGAGACGGAGCTTTACATCTCGTCTTACGGTAACGGTGACTTGACCTACGAGAAGAAGCACGAGTTCAACATCGGTGTCGACTTGGGCTTCCTGAACAACCGCATCAACTTTACCGCCGACGCTTACTGGCGTAAGAACTACGACCTGATTGGTTACACCACCACCGAGTTCTATGGCAAGCAGCGCTTGAACGTGGCTGACATGAAGTCGAACGGTGTCGAGCTGTCGCTGTCGACCACCAACATCAAGACCAAGGACTTCACATGGACCACCAGCTTCATCTACTCACATGTACACAACGAGGTGACCAAGCTGGAGAACAATGCCCGCATCATCGACCTGGTCAGCGGTACCGGTTTCACGCTGGAGGGCTATCCCGTACGCTCGCTGTTCTCCATCCCCTTCAAGGGCCTGAACAACGAAGGTCTGCCCCTGTTCCTCGACCAGGACGGCAACATCACCTCGACGGGCATCTACTTCCAGACCCGCGACAAGGAGAAGATGGACTTCCTGAAGTACGAAGGCTCTGTTGACCCGACGGACACCGGTTCGTTCGGCAACATCTTCAAGTACAAGAACCTGACCCTGAACGTGTTCATCACCTACTCGTTCGGCAACGTCGTACGTCTGGACCCCGTGTTCAGCAATACCTACGACGACCTGAACTCAATGCCTAAGGAGTTCAAGAATCGCTGGACCATCCCCGGTGACGAGCAGTACACCAACGTGCCGGTCATCGCTTCTGCCCGCCAGAACAAGAACGACTCGCACCTGAGCTATGCCTACAACGCATACAACTACTCTGACGCACGCATTGCCAAGGGTGACTTCATCCGCATGAAGGAGATTTCACTGGGCTACGAGTTCCCGAAGAAGCTGATCAGCCCCCTCGGACTGAACAACCTCTCACTGAAGCTGCAGGCCACCAACCTGTTCCTGATCTATGCTGACAAGAAGCTGAACGGTCAGGATCCTGAGTTCTTCAACACCGGTGGTGTGGCCGTTCCTCTGCCTAAGCAGATGACGCTGACGCTGAGAGTGGGACTCTAATGTAAAGGTAAAAAGGTAAAATAGTAAAATAGAAACGAATATGAAGAAATATATAGGATTTTCCATCATTGCGCTGGGCATGACGCTGACAGCCTGCAATGACTATCTGGACAAACTGCCTGACAACCGTGCCACGCTGAACACGGAAGACAAGGTGGTGACCTTCCTGACCTCTGCTTATCCTTCTAACGAATACGTCACCGTGAACGAGCTGATGGCCGACAATATTGACGACGACGGCGAGAGCAATGCCTATACCGACCGTTGGGTAGAGCAGGTGTTCCACTGGGAGGACGTGACAGAGACCAACAACTCTTCGTCCCAGAACTTCTGGGAGGATGCCTACTACTGCATTGTGACCGCCAACCAGGCATTGGCTGCCATAGACGAACTGGGTAGCAATAGCAGCAAGATACGCCAGGCCCGTGCCGAGGCGCTGCTCTGCCGTGCCTACAACCAGTTCATGCTGGCCAGCGAGTTCTGCAAGCGCTACGACTCGAAGACTGCCGACACGGACCTGGGCATACCCTACATGTACGGACTGGAGTCGACCCTGAACCTGCACCACGAGCGTGGTTCGCTGGCCGAGGTCTACGAGAAGATAGACATGGACCTGCAGGAAGCACTGCCTCTGGTCGGCGACGACAACTACTCAGTGCCCAAGTTCCACTTCAACCAGAAGGCTGCCTACGCCTTTGCAGCACGTTTCTACCTGTTCTATGAGAAGTGGGACAAGGCCATTCAGTACGCATCGCAGTGTCTGGGCGGCAACCCCGCATCGGTACTGCGCGACTGGAGCGCACAGGCTGCCATGACACAGACCTTTGCTGCAATCTCACAGCATTATATCAGTGCCTCGGTGAACAGCAATCTGCTGCTCTCTACCAGCTACACTCAGCTGGGAACATGGCTGGGCCCGTACACTCGTTGGAAGCGCTTCTCGCACCATAACTACACCGCCGAGAACGAGGACGTGCTGGCGGCCAACGTATGGGGCACAGGCGGTTTCTACATGGTGCCGAAGGTCTATGGAGGTTCTAACTACGACTTCGTCATCTTCTGGCGCAACCCCTATCTGTTTGAGTACACCGACCCCGTGGCTGGTATCGGTTACACACGTTCCATCACCCCCATCCTTACAACGGACGAGGCGCTGCTGAACCGTGCTGAGGCCTACATCATGCTGAAGCAGTATGACAAGGCTTGTGAAGACCTGAACACCTGGCTGCACAACATCGTTCGTACCGACGTGGTGCTGACACCGGAGATGATCCAGGAGTTCTACAACAGCGTAGACTATAGCTACGACGACGAAACGAAGATGCAGTCGACCGTCAAGAAGCACCTGAACCCCGCCTTCGACATCGATGCCGAGGGTTCGGTACAGGAGACCATGCTGCAGTGTATGCTGGGCTTCCGCCGCATAGAGACCATGCAGATGGGTCTGCGCTGGTTCGACGTGAAGCGCTATGGCATCGTGATTCCCCGCCGCGTGATGAATGCCGACGGCGAACCTGAGAAGGTGACTGACTGGCTGACCGTCGACGACGAGCGCCGTGCCATCCAAATTCCTTACGACGTTGTCGATGCCGGTATCCAGCCTAACCCGCGTGCCAAAGGCACCGACGATGCCGGCCAAATGTTACAACCCATTGAAATTAAAGAGTGATGACTATGAAAAAGAATATATTATATATCCTGCCTATGATGCTGCTCGCACTGGCGCTGACGTCGTGCGACAAGGACGAGATCAAGTCTGAGAGCATCATCACCGTCGACAGCTACACACAGAACAGCTTCGACAAGTGGTTGGAGGCCAACTATGTCAAGCCTTATAACATTGCGTTCAAGTATCGTTATGAGGAGATAGAGTCTGACCTGAACTATTATACCGTACCAGCTCAGATGGACAATGCCGTCATGATGGCACATCTGGTGAAGTACCTCTGCATCGAGACCTACGACGAGGTGGCCGGCATCGACTTCACCCGTCAGAACTTCCCCAAGGAGTTCTTCCTCATCGGTACCTGGGAGTTCCGCAACAACGGTACCTACATTCTGGGAACGGCCGAGGGCGGTAAGAAAATCCTGCTGGCAGGTATCAACTACCTGGATCAGTATCTCTCGACCGGTGACGTGGCCTACAACCTGAACCACTTCTACATCAAGACCATCCACCACGAGTTCACCCACATCCTGAACCAGACCAAGGACTACTCCACCGACTTCCAGACGGTGACCGGCTCGGGCTATGTGTCTGACTCATGGAGCACTTCTCCCTACGACGTGGAGGCCAACTACCTGAAGCGCGGCTTCATCTCGGCTTATGCACAGATGGAGCACAAGGAGGACTTTGCCGAGATGGTGGCTGAGTATGTCACCCACGACGAGGCTTGGTGGCAGGAGCAGCTGGCCAAGGCCAACGGCACCTATGACGATACTCAGACAGCTAAGGGTAACGTGCTGCTGGAGAACAAGCTGGAGATAGTCCGCGACTACCTGAAGGTTTCGTGGGGCATCGACATCGACGAGCTGCGTTCTACCATCCTGCGCCGTCAGGGTAACATCCTCTCTGGACTTGTTGACTTGACCGATTTGACCGTAGAATAATTAAACAAGATGAAGACTATGAACAAGAAAAATATATTCTTATTCCTGCTCATGGCGCTGCCGACACTGTTGCTGACGTCATGTCTGAAAGACCAGGAAGATACGTTCGACAAACCGTCGGCAACACGTATGAGCGAATATCTGGCCAATGCAGCCAGCGTCCTGAAGGCTCCCGCCAACGGATGGGTGCTCTACTACTATCCCGACAAAGAGCAGAGCTACGGCGGCTACGCCTTCACGCTGAAGTTCGACGACGAGAAAGTGGAGGTGGGTGTTGAGGATGACGATGACCCGTCGCTGACGTACACCAGTTTGTATAAGCTGATATCGGACGATGGTCCCGTGCTGACTTTCGACACCTACAATAAAGCAATGCATGCCTTTGCCACGCCTTCTGCCGGAGCCTACGAGGCACTGGGTGGTGACTTCGAGTTCATCATCATCGATGCAAGCGCTGAGAAGGTAGAGCTGAAGGGCAAGCGCTCTGGCAACCTGATGACCATGTATCCGCTGCAGACATCGGGCGAGGAGTTCCGCGCTACTGTCACTTCCATCATCGAGGACATGACGTTCACGGCTTATACCCTGTCGCTGGGCGGAGAGGATGTCAAGGTAGGCGTAGGAACCAGGAACTTCACCTTTACTTACGGCGAGGAAGAGCCTGTAACGGCAGCCTATGCATTCACTCCCGAGGGCATCAAGTTCTACGAGCCTGTGGAGATTAACGGCAAGACCATCAGCGGCTTCAAGTATCAGGAGGGCGCTGTGTCCTACCAGAGCCTGGACGATGCCTCCATCGTGCTGAACGGCATCGTACCGCCGCTGTCAGAGATGCTGATTGGCGACCTGTGGGCTACCTCGCTGAGCAACATCGGAACCTTCGGTGCTCCATACTGGACAGCCGTCAAGGAGCAGGTGATGGGTCCCGTCCTGGGAGGCGAGACGCTGGAGTACTTCTACTTCGGTGACGGTGGCAACGGCTTCGGTGCTTACTTCAGAAGCAGCGGCTATGCCGGTGTGCTGGGCTTCGACGCAAAGGTTGTCAGCGACGACGAGGTGACGCTGTCATACAACGCCAAGGGCAATAAGAGTAACGGTGACTGGTATGTGGCTAACGCCTACTTCCACTACCTCATTGTCCCCTTCGGCTGCGACACCAAGGCTGAACCCGTAGAGCGCACCTTCAAGCTCTCAGGCAACCACCCGAAGAGTCCCTCCGTGCTGACGCTGACTGACGAGGCCAATCCCGACAACGTCATCCGTCTGCTGGACTCTGACGTAGATCCGTTCAACGAATAAACAAAGGTAAGATTATGAAAAAGATATTAAGTTTAATGATACTGCTTGCAGGCGTGACGATGTTCACGTCCTGCAGCGATGACGATGCAACATACACGCCATCTCCGGTGCTGGAGGTGTCTAATGCAGACTTGAAGTTTGAGGCCACTGGTGGCTCAGGCCAGATTACCGTGAGCTCAACAAGCTCGCTGACTGCTACAACAGAAAGCAGTTGGGTCAGCCTGCAGGTCAGCGGAAGCACGGTAAACGTTGTTGTGGCTGAGAATACGACCCTGAACGGTCGTTCGGCAACCATCGTGCTGAGCGACGGTCAGGCCAAGGCCGAGGTGACTGCTACCCAGAAGGGTGGTACATACGGTCTGAAGACTGGTACCACGTATAACCTGAACGACGAAGAGGGTGTCATCAGGGCTGGTCTTGTCCACACTTCTTCAGTGACGGTACAGAGCCTTGAAGACTGGATGACAGTATCCTTCGACGAAGCTGCCGATGAGATTGTCATCAAGGTGGCTGCCAACGAAACCGGTTGGAGACGCTCCGGTCAGGTGACGCTCCACACGGGCGAGATTGATGATGTCATCACCGTCACTCAGTTCGACTTCCTGACAGACGCCCTGGGCACCTACGGACTGGTCTACAACACTTCGTCCGGTTGGAAGTACACGCTGGTGGAGCTGGAGAGAACGGACGACGAAAATGGCGGTCAGCTGCGCTTCCTGTCAGGCGACTATGCCACTATGGGCATTAAGATTCCCGTGGTGTTCGACGCAAGCAGCTACTCCTTCTCTATCTATAACTTGGTTGATCTGGGTGTCAAGTGGACCTACAAGGATGTAGAGTACGACCTGATGACGATGATCAACTATACCAACGGTTCCAGCATCTATCGTAACAAGAGTACCGATCTCGCTGCCATCGCAACGATGGTGGAGGACGAGGACGGTGTGTTCTTCGAGTTCGATGCTAACGATGTTATGGACCACTCGAAGTATGAGTTCTATGCACTCCGCATCGGTTACACCACCGGTGGCTACGACGGCTACAAGGGCGCCTTCGTGACCTTCCCGTCTTGCTATCTGATGAAGCTGTAAGCAGCTTATCCTAACCATCTACTCAGGGCAGGGACATCGGTTCCTGCCCTGAGTGTTTTTTCTGTGCAATTGTTTTGTCATTCGGAAAAGAATGCGTATCTTTGCAGGCGGATGAGACAGGTTATCGGATATGTGATGCTGGCAGTGCTGCTGGGACTGACGGGTTGCAGCAAGGACGAAGAGTACGGCAATGCAGTGACGCTGACGGAGACGTCAGTGGAGTTGTATGCCGTGGTGAACTGTAGCAGTACCATCACGATAACAGCCACTGACAAGTGGACAGCCAGCTGTGACGCCAAGTGGCTGACCTTCTCGCCCAGCAGCGGAGAGGCGGGGACGCACACGATAACCCTCTCGACCACCGCAACCAACAGGACCAAGGCCACGCGGACGGCGCAGTTAGCCATCAGTACGGGTGACTCGCGCAAGGTGGTTGCCGTTAGGCAGCGCGACGAGTATGCCATCTTCGACCAGGACGAGATAACCGTCGGTGCCGCCGGAGAAACGCTGGACAACCTGAGTTTCGTCACCAATCTGACGCCGGACGACCTGCAGCTCTATGTGTCGAGAAGCGTCGACGAATGGGTGGAGTTCGTCTCGTCGACACGGGCGCTGACCCGGACGGAGTACGCCCTGAAGACCAATGCCTTGAGGGTGAAGCCCAATACCGAGAAGAGTGCCCGCGAGGGCGCATTCATCATCACGATGGCCAACAAGGACGGCAATCCGTTAGGGCTGGACACGCTGTGGATTCGCCAGGAGGGACGTCCGAGTGACTACCGTTCGAGCGACTACAGTGCCGACGGACAGGTGACGCAGCTGAGCAGCCATACTGTCGGCAAGGGCATTCCCATTGTACTGATGGGCGACGCCTTTGTTGACACAGAGGTGGCCGACGGCACTTATATGAAGGTGATGAACCAGGCCATGGAGAATCTGTTCAGCGAGGAGCCGGTCAAGTCGCTCCGCGAGTATTTCGATGTGTTTGCCGTCACCGTGGTCAGCAGCCAGGGCACGCCGGGCAGCGACTATGAGACAGCCCTCAGCACCGTGCCGCACATAGGCGATACGGGGGTGGACGCCGACGAGGAAAAGGTGCTGGAGTATGTGAAGCGGGTGGAGGGCATCGACCGTAACATCACGCTGACGGTGGTCGTGCTGAACTCCAACCTGTACAAGGGTGTCACCTTCCTCTACGCCTTCACCAACTATGCCATAGCCTTCTGTCCTGTCATCGACTATCTGGAGAGTGAGACCTTCCGCGAGGTGCTGGTGCACGAGGCTATAGGACACGGCCTGACCAAACTGGCCGACGAGTACGTCAACTCGCAGTACGGTTCGGCTACGGAGCAGGACATCACGATACTGAAGGACCGCCACGAGCGTTTGGGCTGGATGCTGAACGTCGACTCGGAGCAGGACCCTGATAAGGTGCTCTGGCACCGGTTCCTGACCGACAGGCGTTACGACAGCGAGCAGCTGGGCGTGTACGAGGGTGGCAACAATTTCTTTAAAGGCGTGTTCCGCTCGTCGGAGAAGAGCATGATGAACGACAACCGCTCACCCTTCAATGCGCCCAGCCGGCAGGCCATCTACAACCGCGTGATGAAGCTCGCGCTGGGGCAAGAGCCTACCTATGAGGAGTTTACGGCCTTCGACCAGGCCCACCAGCCTGCCGTGTGGGACTACAGCACGCTGACCCGGCAGGGTGGGGTGCGCGACGTGCGGATGCCGCTGGCTCCTCCTCGCCTGATAGCGCGTCCTCAATAGGTGCATGTTTTTTGTATAAATCCTACATACATTTGTTGATGAAAGTTAGAAAAACAGCCAAATATTAAACAAATTTTATAAAATATTTGGTTGTTTTGGTAAAAAGTGTTATTTTTGCCGCCGTTTTCAGTGAAACAGGTAGAAAAAAGTGCAGAATTTGGAAAAGAAACGAATACACTTATATATAAATTATTGTATAATTATTTAAACGAGAGAGATTATGAAAGAAAGATTAACTATGCTTCTGGCATGTCTGTTCCTCACTGTTGGAATGGCCATGGCCCAGACAAAGGTTAATGGTATCGTCGTGTCTCAGGAGGACAACGAGCCAGTTGTTGGCGTGTCAATCCTCGTTGTAGGCACTAATGTCGGTACTGTTACGGATGCAAACGGTCGCTTCTCGCTGACCGTTCCTGCCGGCAAGTCTCAGCTGCGCTTTACGTACGTTGGTATGGAGACGCTGGAGGTCAGTGCCCGTCCCAACATGCGCATCGTGCTGCGCAACGGCGACACCAACCTTGACGAAATCGTGGTGACGGCCATGGGTATCTCGCGTCAGCAGAAGACGCTGGGTTACTCGGCTCAGACACTGGACAACGCTGAGCTGACAACTGGTCGCCTGACTGACGTGACCTCGTCGTTGGCAGGTAAGGTGGCTGGTGTACAGGTGAACGCTACTTCTGGCGACCCTGGTTCTGCTAACTCTGTCATTATCCGTGGTGTCAGCTCTATCAATGGTAACAACCAGCCGCTGTATGTGGTTGACGGTGTTCCCTTGCAGGTGACTACGTTCACTGGCTACGGTCACCAGAATGCTATTGGTGGTATCTCGAACATCAACCCCAACGATATTGAGAACATGACTGTGCTGAAGGGTGCTGCCGCTACTGCTCTTTACGGTTCGCGTGCTGCTAATGGTGTTATCTTGATTACGACCAAGAATGGTAAGAAGGGTGATGCCCGCAACTTTACTGTTACTTATGACGGTGGTGTGCAGTGGCGTTCTGTTTCTACGCTGCCTAAGCTGCAGAACCAGTTTGGTCAGGGTTGGAACGGTCAGCAGACCTTCATCGAGAACGGTTCATGGGGTCCTGAGCTCGACGGTAGCACTCAGTTGTATGGTCCTATCTGGAACAACCAGCAGCTTATCCATGAGTATAGTGCACTGGATACCAATATCAAGGACTTCTTCAAGACTGGTGTTTCTACCAGCCATGCTGTTAGCATGAGCGGTGTCAGCAGCGACAACAAGATGACCTATTACCTGAGCTATTCGTATACCTCGGACAATGGTATCATCCCTGGCGACAATGACACTTATAAGCGTAACACCATCGCCTATCGTGGCAGCTATGAGGCTACTGACTGGCTGAAGCTCTCGAGCAGTGTCAACTTCGCAACATCGAAGACTAACACCGTGGGTTCTTACCAGGGTACTTCTATGATTGACGGTCTGTACGAGTTCCCCCGCGACATTTCATTGGTTGACCGTCAGGACCTCAGTTCAGCCTTTAATACTCCAGAGGCTTGGTATACTCCTTATGGTATTACCAACCCATATTGGGCTATCGCCAACAACTATAATCAGAACAATGGTAAGCAGGTCTTCGGTAAGATTCAGGCCGACATTAAGCCGCTGCGCCAACTGACCCTGAGCTACCGTTTCGGTTTTGACTATACGGACTATGACCACAAGATTGGTGAGCCTCAGATTAATCTGGATGACCATCTCATCAACAATGACTACGGCTATGCTCCTTCTAACATGAACCAGTCGGGTCTGGTTTACAGCCGCTACCAGCGCCGCTATGAGCTGAACCACGACTTCCTGGCTAACTGGACTGACAAGTATCTGGGCGGCCGTCTGGATATTAATGCCAACGTGGGTGTCAACATGAATGAGCGTTACATCACACAGCAGGTAGGTCAGACTGACGACTTGACTTTCTATACTGGTTTCTGGGACTTGAGCAATGGTTCTACGAAGACTACACTGACCGAGTTGCAGGAGAAGCGCCGCCAGGTGGGTCTCTTCGGTGATATCACTTTCGGTTGGGACGACATGATCTTCCTGGGACTGACTGGCCGTAACGACTGGTCGTCTACACTGCCCATGGAGAAGAACAGTTACTTCTATCCCGGTGCTACACTGAGCTGGATTTTCACTAAGCTGATTCCTAAGAACAATATTCTTGACTTTGGTAAGGTTCGTCTGGCATACGGTAAGACAGGTAATGATGCTGATGTATATCTGATTATTCCTAACTACATCCAGGGTAATGCCCGTGGTTACTATGGCACGAACATTTCCAAGTTCCCGATGAATGGTGTTAATGCCTTCCAGTCGTCAACCACTATCGGTAGTGCTGATCTGAAGCCTGAGATGACTACCGAGTTTGAGGTCGGTTTGAACTTCGCTTTGTTCGGCAACCGTATCAATGTTGACTTCGCTTACTACAACCGTACCACCGACGATCAGATCTTTGAGCTGCCCGTTGATGCTGCTACTGGTTACACCACAATGGTGACCAACTTTGGTAAGGTGCGCAACAGCGGTATCGAGCTGTTGATTAACACTACTCCTATCCGTACCCGCGACTTCCGTTGGGATTTGGGCTTCAACTTTGCCAAGAACAAGAACAAGGTTGTCACTATGCCTTCGAGCTTGGAGGGGGGTAAGACCACAATCTACAGCTTCTCTGCTGGTAATGATGCCGTGTATATGTATGCAGAGGAAGGCAAGCCCATGGGTGAGTTCTACACCTATATGCCCCAGTACACTGCTGATGGCAAGCCCATTGTTGATGCCAATGGTCAGCCTGTGCTGAGCGCTGCAGTCGAGGATACTGGTAAGAACGTCAATGCAGACTGGACTGGTGGTGTCACCACAGCCCTCACTTACAAGGGTGTCAGCCTGAGTGCTGCCTTGGATATCCGTAAGGGTGGCTATATGTTCTCGCGTTCGAAGAACCTGATGCAGTTCACTGGTAACGGTGAGCACACCACTTACAATGGACGTAATCCGTTCATCATCCCTAACTCTGTATATGAGGATGGTACGGAGAATGTCACTCCTATCTATCTGAACAACAGCAGCTATCAGGATTGGTATAACGATTTTGGCTATGGTCACGGTGGCGAGGCTTTTCTGCTGGACCGCTCGTATGTAAAGCTGCGTAACGTTACCCTGGCTTGGCAGCTGCCGAAGGCTTGGATCAATAAGTTCTATTTGTCTGATGTCACGTTGTCGGTTTTCTGCAACAATGTATTCACTTGGACAGCCAAGGACAATACCTTCATCGATCCTGAGACCAGCACCATCGGTAATGACCTCGAGGGTATGTTCGGTGAGCTTTATGCTAACCCGGCCTGCCGCACCTTTGGTTTCAACGTTGGTATTAAATTCTAATCTAGAGGAGGACAAAACGTATGAAAAAGTTTTTTATTATCGCAACAATAGCAATGGGTCTGGCTACCACGTCGTGTGACAGTTATCTCGACATCAACCAGAATCCCAACTCTCCTCAGGAGAGTGATATGACTGGTAGCATCCTGTTCCCCGCAGCAGAGATGAGCCTGACCGCCTCTTACGGCAACTTGTTCCGTATTCCTGCCGGCTATCATGCCCAGCACTTCGCTCAGGAGTTCGGTACGAGCAACTATCTGGATTATAGCCGCTTCACCATGTCGGCTACGCGCTCTAGCACGGGCTACTGGCAGCTCTATGCCCGTACCCTGAAGAACCTGGAGACCGTTCGCACAGTCTCTGCTGAATCTGAGGAGTGGGGAACCTATCTGGCTGCCACCACCCTGCGTGCTTTCAGCTATCAGGCTCTGGTCGACGCTTATGGAGAGATTCCTTTCAGCGAGGCCTTTGGTGGAACCAGCAATCCTTCACCTAAGTATGATGATGGTGCCTCCATCTATGCTGCTCTGATTGCTGAGCTGGATGAGGCTCTGGAGAAAGCCAGTGCCAGTGATATCGTAGCCACTAACTTCCTGTTCCCTAAAAAGACCGCAAGTGCCTGGATTCCCTTTGCCAATGCCGTCAAGCTGAAGCTGCTGATGCGTGAGAGCAAAGTTGTTAATGTTACTTCACAGCTTGATGCACTGGTGGCTGAGGACAACTTCCCCACAGCTGATGTGGCTTACACGGGCTGCTGGAGCAATGAGAGCGGTCAGATGAGCCCGTACTATGCTGAGGAGTTCTCTTCCGCATGGGGTTCTACACAGATTAATGTCATTGCCAACATTGCCTTGGTAGGTACCATGCAGCAGAAGGATGCTGATGGTGAAATCGTCTATCAGGATCCCCGTCTGAGTGCTTTCTACAACACTAACAACTCGGGTGAGTACACTGGTGGCGTCTCTGGTTCGAACTTCTCGACGGCTGCCGACACTTATCCTGTCGCTTACTGGTGCCGTCCGAAGGCTTCTTACGATATGCCTGTCTACCTGATAACTGTTTCTGAGGTAGAGTTCTTCCTTTCTGAGTACTATGCCCTGAAGAACGATGCTGCCAATGCTGCTGCTCACTATGCTGCTGCTGTTGAGGCTTCATTTGCCTCGGCTGGTGTCAGCGGTGCTGCTGAGAATGTGGCTCGCTTCCCCTACGACCAGGCCAACTACAAGAAGGTACTGGGTATCGCCAAGTGGGTGGCACTGTCGGGTGTTAACAACTTCGAGGCTTGGTGTGAGATGCGCCGTCTGGACTATCCTACCTTCGGTACTGTGAAGGGTGTTGACATCTATGATGGTGAGAATGCAGATTCTTACAATCCTTCTAAGTACCAGCCAGGTACGCTGTATACTCCTATCCAGGTGTTTGGACAGGTAGGCGACAACAAAATTCTGGAACGCTGGCCTTATCCCGCTAACTCGGCTACCAACAATGGTAATGCACCGAAGTTTGCAGATTCAGATTATGTGAAACCCGTATTCTGGGGAGAGTAATCATTTTAAAACAGTGAATGACAATGAAAAAGAACATATTATTTGCAATGATGCTGGCCGTGTCGGCTTTGGGACTGACAAGCTGTAGCGACGACGAGTCGGAAGGCAAGAGCCGCATCACCTATTATGCTGTGCTCGAGATGAATGGCGATGCCTATATGTCGGTTCAGAAGGGCACTACATTCAATGACCCGGGTTGCGTGGCTACCATGGCTGGTGAGGATGTTTCCGACCAGATTCAGGTTGTGGGTAGCGTTGATACCAACAAGATGGGTTTCTATACGCTGAGCTATCAGGTGGTCAATGAAGACGGCTTTGCTGCTTCTGCTTCTCGTACGGTCGCAGTTATCGATAAGAATAGTTTTGCTAGTGCCTATTTCGGTGAGAGCCAATATGGGTCACGTCACTATTACAATGCGCCTATCAAGATTGATGATAATGGCGATGGTACGTTTACCATCAATGACCTTGCTGGTGGCTTCTATGCTTATGGCCGCTATCCTGGCTATGATGCCTATGGTTACGACTTCTTCTTGGAGGCTACGCTGAAACTGAATGCAGACAACAGTGTGGAGCTCGTTGACTGTGACGGTAACAACTGGTATTGGGGCGACCCCATTGGCATCACCTCTGGATCTTATGACCCCGAGTCGGGTACTATTACGCTGGTGGAAGAGTTCTCCGGTACTCCGATGTATGTAACATTAACGAAGTAATTCAAGACAAACAATTATGAAGAAAATCATATATTTCGCAGCAGTGCTGTTCATGTTGGCAGCATGTAGCAAGGACGAGATAGGTGGAACCGCCATGGAGTCGATGGCAGGTCAGTGGTATTGTACCATCGATGCCGTTGATGACAATGGCAACCCCATTGATGGCGGTGAAGACTATTTCGGAATCGGTGGTCCTACTATGGTACTGACCTATAATGTGGCTGCTAACAACGCCACGCAGATGTGGGTGAATATTATGGGCGTAGGTAACTTTGCTGCCGATTATAACACACCTAAATATCCTGATTATGACTTCTGTGCCAAGGTAAACTGCAACCAGAGTGCTATGACTTTCGCTGTAACGGAAGCAGAGAACATTGCAGAGCCCGTCATCTGGAGTCATGAGGACGAGGATGGTAACGAGATTATCGATGCCCAAGTGAACCCCATGCCTGTTACCATCGATGGTAAAATTCTAAAGGGTGCTGGTCACCAGAACAACGGTTCGGTGGCTGACTCCATCATCATGTATGTTATCTATAAAAATGACCCTTGGTATCCGGATGACGGCTATGCCAAGTACAGAATCAGCGGTATCCGCTACTCTGGTCTTGTGGAGAATGACTAATTCCTCTCTATAAGGGATTACACATACTCATTTCGGGAAGCGCACCGCC
>ERZ842401.4873-NODE-4873-length-15254-cov-4.067965_pt1 | contig 15254 bp, 1 predicted proteins | sample MGYA00521270_ERZ842401 | MGnify/ENA primary metagenome ERZ842401 (study PRJEB31892, sample SAMEA3878208) | bioreactor metagenome | biome: Moose rumen | place: Sweden | collected 2011-10 | study: EMG produced TPA metagenomics assembly of the PRJEB12797 data set...
TAGCCGTGACTGGAGTTCAGACGTGTGCTCTTCCGATCTCAACTAACCTTGTATATGATGACCCTAAACTAAAAATAAATTCTTATACAACAGGTCTTGAAAATTTAAAAGAAGTTTTAAAAGAAAAATATGAAGATGAAAGATATAAAGATGAAGACTTTTATAAAAAGGTTTTTTCTTTTGATATTAATCCTAATAGATTAAAAGAAAAAGACAAAATCTCAGAAAAAGGAATATATAAAGGAGAAATAACATTAAATGAAAAAAATAAAAATTTTAAAGCAATAATTAATTTTAAAGCAACTGATTATACTTTCATTTATAATTTTAGTTTTGGAGAAATTAAATATTTTACAAAAGTTTACCAGCCTCCAAAAAGTTCTAAATTGTCAGTATGTACTCAATTACAAACTTATAAATCAGTTGTTACAAAATTTTTTAAAGGACCAAAAGAACCATTATTAAAATCACTGTTTAATGATTCTATTTCTTTAATTCAGAAAAAAAATGATGTAAATTATGATTTTGATTTTTATTTAGAATTATTTAAACTTCGTTACAATAGTAAAGAAATATTAAAATTATTAGAAGTATTTGATTTAAGAAGGGTTAATTTATCAAACAATCATCAAGCAATAAAAAAATATTCTTCAATATTAGCAAACTGTGAAAAAAGAATCGAAGTAATTTTAAAAAATAATGTATCTGAAGAAAAGATTAATAAATATAAAGAATACTTTTATACTTTATTATTATATTTTAGAGTTTATCATGAAAAAGAAAATTTAGAAATATTATTGAATAACAAAAATATATGGAATATTTTGATAAATATTCTTGAAAGTAATCCTATATATTTTTATAAGGTTCATATACCAGAAGAGCTTATTAATGAAATGATAAAGCAAACCCCTATTTCATTCGGGAAAATAAAAAGTATTTTTAATTATATTCATTCTTTAGAAAAAACATTGATCTTTATAAACAATAATAGAGACAAGATATATAATTGTTGTTTAGATAAAAACAAAAAAATAAAAAATGTTTTAGATTTATCTAAATTTAATATATTACCTGATGAAACTGATGATTATTCGAAAATTTATATGGAACTGGGAGCACTAATAAAATATGAAAAAGATAATAAATTATTCGTCAAAATTGACGAATATTTGTGGGATTTGTTTGTTCAAAAAAATTATCCTTCAAATTTAAATAATTTAGTTTTAATTGATAAATGTATAACTGCTTATAAAGAAGTAGATAAAAATTTGAAGATTAGTATTCATAAAGATGTCATTAATACAGTTTTGATTATGGTAAATCAAGGTAAATTAAAAAATATAGAACTTCTTAATTTTATGAAAGAAAATATATATTTTAGGAATAATAGATATGCTTCAATTGAATATCGGCCGATTGAAATTTTAGATGGAATAGATTTGGAAAATATCAATGAAGATTTTTATCCATTATGGGATGAAGTTAATGTATTTAAAATATACTCATTCCTAGAAATTAAAACTAAATCAAAAATAATAGATAAAATTACTCATATGAAAGACCTTGGTAAATTAATAAGATTGTTTAATTTTCAAGATAAAAAAATTATTGACAAATCAATTATTAATTTATTTTATAAAAAATTTGCATTATTAACAAAATCTTATACGAAAGAATCATGTCCTAATTTTATTAAAGATATATCTTTATTGGTATATAAAATGAACGAATTAAAAAAAAGTGATTTTAATCTTCTTGAATTTTTAGAAGGTATCATCCAAAGAAATTTTGATACAGAAACAATTAAAGAAATATATTTATATATATCAAAAAATTATCAAGATATATCAAATGATTTAATAAAATATATTATAAAATTTTTTATTAGTGATAAAAATGATTTAAAAATACAAAAAATAATTGATTTAATAAAGTCTGTTTCTAACACTAATTTTTACAAAAATATTTTTAATAAGATTGATTCATTTGTAATAAAAGAGGAAGAGCTTTTTAATGAGAAACAAGACATAGAATCTTTTAAATTATTAGATTGGATTCAAAATGAAAAATTATTTGAGAATTGTAACGAATTAAAAGATACAGTATATGCAGATGAAACAAATAAGGTACAAAAGAAAATATTAGCTCATATTAAAACAGGAGATATAAAATATAATAGTATTTCAGCCTGGTATATAACTAATATAAACAATTTTAAGGAAAAATTGAAAAAAATATTATTTAATAATGAGAATGATTATCAAGAATGTATTAAAATTTTGAACCAATATTTTTCAAAAGTTAAAAAAGCATTAAATGATATAAATAAATTAAATAGTTTATTAAAAGAATTCTATGAACATAAACATATCGATAATATCAAATTTTTAAATGAATTAGAATACAGAATCAAAAACGGATTATTAAACGAAATAGAAAAAGAAAGGACAAAAAATGAGTTAATAAAAATGAGCCAAATTCTTCCCGATTTAGATGAACAAAATAAACTTAAAAATTCTCTTTTTTTCATTCATTTTTTAAAGAAAAATAAATCTAATAAAAAAAATGAAACTAAGAATGATGATCAAATATTAGAATTAACTAAAGATGACTTTGAAAAATTGAAACTTTTATTTGAAAATAATTGGTATCATAATATTGACGAAACAATAATAAAAACTTGTTATGATACTATTAAGTCACTTGGAAAAAATGATGTTCAAAAAGAGATAGTTTTACTTAAAAAATATTTTAAATTAGATAATATTAACGATCTAATTATGGAAAAAATAACCGAGCAAATTATAGCATTAAGTAAAAAAGAAAAAATTTTTTTAACTTTAAAAGGATGTATAAATTTTATTGAAGAAACAAAAGTGAAACAAACAGAATTTTCAGATGAATTAAGAAAATTTTTAAGTAATTTATCTTCTAATATTACACCAGAAAAAATCACTTTATCTGGAAAACAATTAGAAAAATACGGAATAAATGTTTTAGATGCTAAACCTGAAGAACAAGAATATTTAAGTGTTATACATTCTTTATATAGAAAAAAAGGTTCTCTTGGATTCATATTAAAATTAACAACTGAAAATTGCCATTATTTACAAGAACTATGTTTAGAAACAGAAAATACTTTTTTAACTGTAGCAGATATTCAAGATATGGAAAAATGCTCAAAATTTATGAAAAATTTAATTGGTGATGCAACAAATAAGACAGATTTAGAATCAATAACTATTTTTAAAAATGAATTACAAAATTCAAAAAATATATCTATTGTTTTCGAACAATATGCAAATAATTCTAGGCAAATACAAGAATTATTTTCTCAAAAATTAGATAAATCTCAAGCTACATTAAAAAAAATAAAATATATTTTAGCTGACTCTATTTTTATTCTTTTAATACATAATGAATCAGAACAATATTTTAATTTTGAAGGAAGCTTTATTGATGATGAAAAAGAAAAAAAAAGTATTTCATATGAAGATTTAATTGAATTGAGAAGAAGAGCAATGCTCACAAAAAAATTAGGACAAGAAAAATCAGAAGAAGAAAAAAAAATTTTTTTATTTAACAAAATATTTGCTCAAAAAATAAACCAGATATTAAAAATAAATAATGTATTAAAAAAAATTGCAGAAAAAGGATATAGTGAAAATATAGATTTGAAAATAAAAATAAAAAATTCAAATTCAATATTTTGCTCCACCTTGGATAATGAGACATTCAAGAATTATGAGGAATGTATTAAATATTTCAATAATATATATTTAGATATAAGTAAGATTCAAAATAATTATTATAGGAACAATGAAACTAAATTGCTTAGATATATACATGGAAGACTTTTCGTTTTATTGAAAAATTATTTCAAAAATACATTAAATAATACTATAGAACCTTTTCTTAAATATATAGCAAATGATTTAGCTGATTCATTAATTGAAATAAATGAATATTCTCGTTATAAATATAATGATAGTTTAGGAAATGGTGATAAATATATTTGTCTTCTTGAAAATATCAATAATTTTTTAAAAGATTTTCTTACTAAAAATTCACTAACTTTGGAATATGTATATCTTCAAAATATGGTCCAAAAAAAATTTAATAATGAATTTAGAGGTTTATATACATATTTATTAGAAGATGATAAACATATTCAAAGAGGAGAAGAAGAACATATATTAAACTGGTATTATTTTTTAACAGGTAATGCTCCAATGGCTCAAACAGTTTTACTATGTAATGAAGAAACAACTTCAGAAGAGATAATAGCTTTTATGCATAGGGCTTTTTTGTGTGAGTTTAATGCAGTTTTTATGGTTGGAAAATTAAATTTGTTAACTCCTGAAAAAAGGCAAGTTTTGACAGGATTAATTAATAATTTATATATAGAAAAAGAAAAAGAAATGAAATCATGTTTAGTTTTTGTTTATTCTGATAAAAATTTGACAATTGTTCAGTATTTAGAAAGATTAAAAGAAAAGAAAAAATTAGAACATAAAGATAAAAAAAAAGACGAACAATATTTATTTGATGAACAAGTTCAAATTGTCTATTCAGATAAAGCAGGAATTGGAAAATCCACCCATATCAAAAGTGAAGCTGAAAAAAATAATAAAATATATATTCATTTTCCATTTGGTGGTGAATTCAGTAGAAATGAAATAATTAGTAGGTTGAAAAATATTAAAATAAAAAGTAGTAATGCAGGAAAAACTGTAATCCATTTAGATTTATATGATTCAAAACAAACTGAATTGATGAAAAATTTTTTATACTGCTTTTTAGTGACGAAATTATATGGTCAAAATGAAAATATTTTTTATTTGTCAAAAAATGTTGAAATAAAAATAGAAATACCTAATGGATTCACTAATTTTTTTTATAAATTTCCTATTTTGGATATGTTTAAAAATAAATATAAAATGTCTATTTATAAATTAGAAGATTTAATTGCTTCACAAGAAATAAATTCTAATATTCAAATAGTATGCAATTATCTAAAAATTTATGAAGAAGAAAAAATAAATAATTGTGATATTTATATTCAAAATGTATCAATAGAAGTAGAAGATAATTATTATAATACATCAAATGTTGGAGAGGTATTTTATGCAACACCAATAAATCAAAAAGAGTGTGAAAGATTAATTCATAAATATATAGGTATAGATTATCCAACCTATTACCAAATTAATTCATTTATAAATGTATTATCAGGTCAATTAAAAAAATTTAGTATGAATTATGAATTAACAGCAAGATATTTAATAGAAAATGGAGAAATGATGAATGACAATAATTTAAAAAATATTAGACAAATATTAATGGAAAGCTTCGTGAAAAATACTCAACATTTTACAAAAGGGGCATATAATAATTTACTTACTTCAAAAGATGAAAATTATAAAGTAGAAGTTGAACAAGGTATTTATGATGAAAATAAACAAGAAAAAATAGCAATAGATATCCTTTCTGTTCAAGATAATGATATGATTTCTTTTGCTAAAATTAATCCACCATTAATATTTTTCCATGAAAAACAAGGCCAAGAATTTAGTATTATATCAGCTAATGATCCTAAAGATGAAGAATATTCAAAATTATTGAAATTAGAAAGAGTTCCAGCATTAATAAAACAAGAAATAAATAATAATAATTTTATAGATGAAAAAATAATAATTCCTGATAAATTAAAAGATTACAGAAATTTTAAACACGAAGATTTTTTAAAAGAAATCAAAGAAATTCTTAATATTGAAAATCCAGTTTTAAATATAGATAAAACTGAGGAAACCAATAAAAAAGGTCTCGAATCAATTGAAAAAATAGTCGGTGAATATGTTTTTACAGCTGATAATTTTATAAAAATGATTTTAATATTACTTAGAATAAGAGAAAACATCCCAACAATTATGATGGGAGAAACAGGTTGTGGGAAAACTTCACTTATAAGAAAATTATCCGAATTGATGAATAATGGAAATAGCAACATGAAAATATTAAATATTCATGCTGGAATAAAAGATAAAGAGATTGTTGATTTTCTAAAAATAAATAAAAATAAGAATAATCAAACAATTATAGAAGAAGCTGAACAATTATATCACATAGAATTAAATAAAAAGCTGGAAAGAGAAAAAAAGAATTTTAGATATTTTGAGAAAAAGTTATGGATTTTTTTAGATGAAATAAATACTTGCAATTGCATGGGATTGATTTGTGAATTAATGACTAAGCATTCTTTGCAAGGAGTTCCACTTCCAAAGAGTATTGTATTTATTGCAGCATGCAATCCATATAGAAAGCTTTATAATGAAGAAGCTCTTAATGGTTTAGAATTGAAAGGAGCTAAAAAAAGAGAATTAGCCTATACAGTGAATCCTTTACCTTTTTCTTTGTTGAATTTCATTTTTAATTTTGGTAGACTAACACAAAAAGATGAAGAAAGATATATTGAAAATATGATCGTTAATCCTATAGAAAGATTTTTTATAGAAGATTCTAAAAAAAAAGAAAATTTAGTTGAAAAAGAAAAAGAAAATGAAGTTGAAATAAAAAAAGAAAATGGTAGTGATGAAAATAAAACTGAAGAAAATACAAAAACAATAAAAGCTTTTTTAAATAATGATGATATTCTTATTAGTCAATGTGAACAATTAAAGCAAATAGCAAAATCTTCAATAATAAAAGCACAAACCTATGTTAGAAGTAAATATGGAGATTCATCCGTTTCTCTTAGAGAAATAAGAAGATTTTCAATATTTTATGACTTCTTTGTTAATTATATACGCAAAAAGAGAAATTTATTTCAAGATATGAGTATTGACGATTTTCCTGATAAAAAAGATACATTTTATAAAAGTTTGAAAGATTATGATATCTATAAATATTCTATTAATCTTAGTATATATATTTGTTATTATCTAAGATTAACAAATAAAATTTACAGAGAGGAATTTGCATTTCAAATGAATGGAATATTTAAATTTGATTTTGAAGAATTTCCAAAAATGGAACAAAAATATATAGTAGATAATATTGAAATGAAAGAAGGTATTGCAAAAAATAGAGCTTTATTAGAAAATATATTTAGTTTATTTGTTTGTATAAATGCAAAAGTTCCTTTATTTATAGTTGGAAAACCAGGATGTAGTAAATCTTTAAGTGTGCAATTAATATATAACTCTATGAAAGGAGAAGAATATTCAGATAATCAAATTTTTAATAATTTACCAAAATTAATATTAAGTCCTTTTCAGGGTTCTTTAGGTTCTACGTCAGAAGGTGTTCAAAAAATATTTAAAATAGCACGAAAAAGTTTGGAAAATAAAAATAAAGAAAAAGAAGAAATAATTTCTATGGTTTATTTTGATGAAATGGGTCTTGCTGAACATTCAAAAAATAATCCTCTAAAAGTTATTCACTCAGAATTAGAATATGATTTAAATGATGGTTCTAAAAAAATAGCTTTCGTTGGAATATCAAACTGGATTTTAGACGCTTCTAAAATGAATAGAGGAATATATTTATCAATAAACCAACCAGATTTAAAAGATTTAACTGAAACTTCAGAGACAATAGCAAAAACTTATGATGATACTTTAGCTAGTAAAAATAAAGAATTCTTTTCACATTTAGCTGAGACTTATTACAATTATAAAGAAGATTTAAAAATAAATTATTCAACATTTGAAGACTTTCATGGTTCAAGAGATTTTTATCATTTAATAAAAAATTCTATGAAATCTTTATTAATAAAAGCTAAAAATGAAAAAAATATTGAAATTGATGAGCAAGTAAAACAAACGACTGGTATTGATAGTTTAGAAAGGAATTTTGGAGGATTGGAATTTGACAAAGAAAATACTTCTTTAATGCTTATCAAAAAAGAATTTAAAAAAAAATATGAAAATATACACGTTCAAAAAAAATATGATGTACTTAAAAAAATTGAAGAAAATATTAGTGATAAACAAAGTAGATATTTATTATTAATATCTAAATCTTCCGTTTCAAATTATTTATTGAAAAATATTTTAAGTGATAAAAAAATAAATAAAGATTCCTCATTTTATATAGGTAGTAGATTTATAAAAGATCAACAATCTGAAGAATATACTTTAAAAATATTGAATAAAGTTCAACTTCAAATGGAACAAGATAAAGTTTTATTATTAACAGATCTTGAGCCAGTATATCCAGCCTTGTATGATTTATTTAATCAAAATTTTACAGTAATGGGTAATAAAAACTATGCAAGAATTGCTATAGGTACTTCAAATAGTACATATTCTTTAGTAAATGATGGCTTTAAATGCATAATTTTAGTAGATCAAAATTCTATTGATAAAGAAGAGCCACCTTTTTTAAATAGATTTGAAAAACATATTATTTCTTTTGAATATCTTCTTCCAAGAAAAATAAGTGAAAAAGCAGATAAAATTTATAATATGATTCAAGACTTTGTAAAAATGGAAATTAATATAATAGATGATAATAATAAAAATACAAGTTTTAAACTTGGTTATGATATTGAAAAATTGTTGATCAATTGTGATAAAGAAGAAATACAAGGAATTATTTATACTAAATTCAAAGAATATGAAAACAAAGGAAAAGAAATAATGACTGAAGATTTACAAGATTATGTCTTAGAAAAAATTTCTTTAACTCTACCTCAAGATATAATTTTATATATGCATTTTTCTGGATTTAGACAAAAATATAATAATATTTTAAATAAAGTGATTGAATTCTATAAAAAAGGTGAGCATAATAATTTGATTAACTTTTTAAAATCAATGAAAAATCCAAAAAATGTTATCTACACATTTACAAATATTGATGAGCCTATTTTGTCAAATATGCAATCTGATGTTGATACAAATATGTTTGGTAAAATAAATTCTAAAAATATAACCGATATTTTAATAAGTTCATTAAGTTCAGAGAATGATTTAGAAGCTGAGTTGGAGAAATTTTATCTTGAAAATGATAAAAATATCTTTGTATTAAGATTTAATCCAGAAGAAACTGATATTATAAATTATGCAAAATTTTTTATAGAAAATTATATTAAAGAAAAAAATTTTTTTGAAGAAAACAAACAAAATAAAAAAGCATTTATATTTACAATACATTTGAATAGAATATTCGAATCTGATAAATTAGATAAAAGAAAGAAGAAATTTAGAGAAAGAAATAAAATAAGTGAAAATATTTCACATTTAAGCGATTTTTATCAAATATTTATTGATAATTTGAATGGTGAAGATATATCTTTTATTGATATAATGGAATATACTCAAGAAAATTTATTTAGAACATTCCTCAATTTAAATTATGAGTTCAAAAAATATTTATATGAAATTTTCTCTTTTATTAGTTATGAGTTTGTTATAAACATACCAGATTTTAATCAAAGTAAGTATTCAAAATATCTTATCGAATACTTATTATATGAAAAAAATTTAGAAGAGAAAATAATTAATTGCATAGTAAAACAGAATCAAAAAATTAATACGGAAGATATATTTTTTGATATTATAAAAAATAATTTAATGAAAGTTGAAGATGTTGATATAATAGCAGCTGTTAGGAAATATTTATCAAATTTATATAAAATTAATTTTGCCAAGTTAATTTTCAAATCAGAAAAGGATCATTATCTTTCTCCTCTTTTAATTAATAATCTAGACAATTATATATTCAAAAATCACAGAGAAAAAAATGAAATTGGAGAAGATAATAAAGAAATTGAGAAAAATGAAATTAAAAATGAGGTGGTTCAAGATAATGAAAACAAAAATATTAAAATAGATATCAAAGAAGAAGATAAAAATGAAATAAAAATAAATCTTAATGAAGAAGATAAAAGTGAAATAAAAATAAATCCTAATGAAGAAGATAAAAATGAAATAAATCTAGATAGTATAGAAGAAGAAAAAAATAAAATTAAAAATGAAATAGAAATAGATAATAATAAAAAAGAAAAAAATGAAATGAAAATTGAAATTGAACTAGGTAATGAAAACAAAGAAAAAAATGAAATAAAAATAGATAATACAAAAGATAAAGTAATATATGAGAATAAAATTGAAGATGATAAAAAAAATCAGGAAGAATATTTTTATGAAATATTAAAAAAGAATAAAGAGGATTGCCATAAAAATAAATTAATAAAAGAGTTAGAGAATTATTACTTTGAAAAATTTGATTTATCTCAAGTTAAAGATTTTAATTTGAATATGAAAAAGAATCAAGTATCTTTACTATTAGGACTTAAATTACCAGGAATGAAAAATATTATAAATGAAATAAGATTATATATGAAAGCCAATATTTGTAAAAAATATTCTATGATTGAACAGGATATTCGTGAAGCAGATGAAGAAATATTTATTCAGATTGAAAGTAGAAAAAAGAATTCAATAAATAAATGTATAAAAAGTGTTGAAACTGAAATTAAAAATCATGAACAAATTCAAAATTTGGAAAAATATGCAATTGACAATTTTAATGATTATAATCAATTTTATGAATTTTTACTAAATGATTATTACCTCATTTTTTTAAGTGAAAAAATACCTAATATTAAATCGTTTTATAATAATTTAGAAGATTATATAAATATCCTAAAAAAATTGATTTATTTAAGATTTGAAAATGATATTGATATAACCGAAAATAATGAAGCAAAGCCAATAGAATTACTTTCAAAAAAAATATTATGGTTAGAATCATATAGTCAATATATATCTATTATATTAAATATTTATCAAAGTTTATTGCCTTATAAGCCAGATCTTTTTTATATAATAAATAAAAGTTTAGAAGATAAAGATATTTATAAAGATATTCAATATGAAATTTCGAATAGATCTCCTAAACATACTGAAAAAATTAATTCTCCATTTTTCTATATAATGGAATCATTATTAAAAATAATAAGTTCTGACGTTAAAATATATGAGAAAATAGAAAAACAATATTTTATCGATTTTATTAATTTATTAAAAACAATACTTGAAAATGTTTCAAAGCTTTATAATGAACTATTTATATATTCGAAAGAAATATATACAATTGAAGAATTTTTGAATATCCAACAATATCTAAATTTAATCAATAAAAGCAATAAGGAAAATTTATTAGAAACAATAATCATTTTATCAGAGCATAGTAGATTAGCAAATTTAGTTGATAATGATGAACCAAAATTAAAATGTGAAGAACTTTGTATAAATTTTAATAAATTATATGAATTTTTAAATAAAAATTTAGGGGATACTGATAATTTTGCAAAATTAATGATAAATATATGTACTGAAGAAATAAAAAAAATTACGAATTATCACTACAGAAAGATTTTAGTAGAAAAAGTTTTAAACAATCCTAGAATGATTCCAATATCTTATCAATTTTTGACTATTATCTTTAATAATATTGTAAAAATGGATTTAGAATCAATAACCAATAACATCAAAAAATTAAAAAAATCAAATGATATTATTTATTTAGAAATATTTGATAAAATGAATAATGATGTTTTGAATGAAATAATATTAAATATTTTTGAAAATAAGTTTAACTTATTTTTTGAATCAATTATAAATCCTGATTTCACAGATGAAAAAAATAGAGAATTAAAAAACTATTTCAAAGAATACTTTCCAAAATATATTAAATATATAGAAGAGATTGGAAAAGTAAATCCCACATTAATTATGTTTGATACGACTTTAGATATATTCAAAGATTGTTTAAATACTCTAGAAACAATTTATAAATATTCTCAGGTTAAAGAAAATATAGAAGAAACAATTAATAATGAATTAATTATAAAATTATATTGCGTTGCTTATATCAAAATATACTTATATAGATGTATTCATTTCATAGATTCAAGAAATAATGAATTCATTGATTTTAGAGAAATTATGGAAATAATCAAAGGATATAATAAAAATAATTTCAGAAAAATGATAAAGATATATATATTCAAAATTATATTTCATATTTTGAATAGAGATTTTGATAAATTTAAAGATTATCATTATATTCAACATGAAATTACATTTGTGGATGAATTCAAAAATGATTTCAAAGCAAAAAAGAAAGCCAGTCTTAATTATTATTTGCTTCCAATTGAAGAATATGAGGATTATCAAATAATTGAAAGAAAATTTGAAGATTATAGATATAATGGCTTTGGAGATGGAGTTAAAGAATTTAAAGAATATATCGAAGCTCATGGATTAGATGATTTTTATACTATATCATCAAATATAATTATTTCTAAATTATCTATCCCTGATTATACTAATGATAATCAAGATTTTTCAGAATATTCCTCATTTATTAATAATTTATTCGATAATAATTTAAAAATATCAAAAGTTAAAAAACAATTATTTTTCCTTTTTTCAAGTGGTTCTGAGTTTTCAAATAAAATAAAAACAAAAATTTTAACATTAGATAAAGATAAAATTGATACTAATTTATTTGAAATTTTATTGTATTCAATGCGTATATGTTTGCAAACATCTGATACTGAAAAATCTGAAGAATATTTTTATTCACATATTATTTCAAATGAATCAGAAAAAATATTAGCTGAGAATTGTATTCCTGGTAATAACTTATTGAATAATATTTATGTCAATAATTATAAGTTGATAGAAAATCACTTAAAAACATTGGAACATGATATGGGTGCTTATGTATGTAGTTGTGGTCTTTATTATGTAATACCTCCATGTGGATTTCCTGAAAGTAAAGAAAATTTTGGTTTAAATGATGATGAAGAAAATGAAGAGCAAGATAAATGCTTAAATTGTGGCTTACCTATAGGCTATGGTCCACCTAAAGAAACATATACTGGTTCTCATAGCATGGTAATAAGACCTGGTCATTTTAGAATATTTAAAGATGAAGAACATAGAAGTCAAGAATTTGCAGAATATAATGATAATGATGAAGGAATTCAAAATATGCTATTAGAAGAATATGAGAATGAAATAATTGAACCAATTTTAGAAAAATCAAAATTTGGAATAAATAAAGTCGAAAAAAAATATTTTGAACAAACTAATATAACAATTAGGCAATTATCAATTATTGGTTATAGATTATTAAATTATGTATTATATTCTCATATCTTTTTTGCCAATTGTCTCGGATTTATAACTGATGAAAAATTAGATGACTATATTTGTAAAGATATGTCTATTATAGATATGATAGCAACAGATTGGAATATTTTAAAAGATTGTTTACAGACAAAAGGAGTTCAAACAATTCAAATTTTTATGAATATGATTTTTAAAAAATTATGTGATTTATTAATCAATTGTAAAAACATGAAAACTTCAGAAGCAAGAGAAAACTTTGAGAAAGAAATTGAAAAAATGTTAGAAGAAGAATTAAAAAATTATGATGAATATCAAAAAAAATATATGGATATAAATAAAAATGCCTTAAGATTGGATAAAACTTCTATGAAATCATTAGTAATGGAAATCATAGATGAAAATGAATACACTCAAGATAATTTCCCTTTTTATAAATTATTATTTATGACTACTTATCCTTCTGTAGAAAACTTTCTACATGAAATAATAAAGATTCCAAATTATGAACAAAAATATCCTTTATTATATTATTCTTTAATAGTCGATAATAATCAGGAAAATATAAATGAAAAATCTCATAAAGAACTTTTAAAATATTTGCCTGACTTCAATATATTTATCAATTTCATGATTGATAAATATTCTTATAAAATAACTAGAGAAGAAGCTTCTAAAATGATATTAAAGGAACAAGATATATATATAAACAATCAAAGTGGATTTAAAGATATGTTAAAAAATTTCCAGAACATATGGGAAAAAATAAAAGAATTTGCGACTAAATATCGATGTAATATTGATATGCCAGTTATTTCTTTAGATGAAAACAAAAGTTTAGATTACTTTTTAAATGATAACGCGGAAATCGGAAAAGGAATGTATATTGCCTTAGCATTACAGAATTTTATTTCTTGGCAAAATAACTTTCTAGATAAAGTAATAGAAAACTCAAAAAATGGAGGAATTTTGCATCATTTTGTAAATAATATGAAAAAAACTATTGATGTTCAAAAGGCAACAAAAAATGATGTTCTTGATTTCGAAGAAATGAATAATGAATTAACAAGAATTATTTACGAAAACAGTAAAAGAAATATTTTTAAAATGGAAAACAAAGTTTCTTATCAAAATTATCAACAATTTGTATACGATTTCGATGCAATAGAAAAAGCTTTGGGTAAAATTGTCCTTACAGGAAAAGTTAAATTTAATGGGGAAAATAATTTAAAATTTGTTACTTATTGTTTTGAAGGATTTAGAGGGAATAAATCCAGTGTGTTCGTTGATTTTATTGAACAATATAAGACAATAGATTTAAGTAATGAAACAAAGCAAAAAATATATTATAAATTAAAAGATAAAATAAAAAATAAATCAAACGATATACAGAAAATATTATTTTCTATTCAATTACTCATTTATTATTTAACTCAAGATACAAAATCAGGTCAAGAGGAATTAAAATCTGTAATAAAAGATTTACCTGACTATATAATTTTATCTACTGAATGTATACAATTTTTCGAAGAAGAAAATTTCAAGGTATGTGAATTAACAGCAATTTATTCATATTTCGAACTTCTTTGTTTTAAAACAATAGAAACAAATTTAAATATAGAATATAAAAGTCAAATAGATGAAAAGACCAAAGAAAATATTTTAAAATCTTTTGAAAAAGGATATATTAAATTTATTAATAAAACTAATTTAGCAACAGCTTGTAGGAAATTAATTTCTAGATATTTAGTAAGTTCAAGAAATGATAGTGATTTAAATGAAAAAAATAAATTAATGGATTATTTATCTAAAGAGGAATTATGGTCAAAAGAAGATTTAAAAAATTTTGATTCTATTAAAGAAGATTTTTTTAGATATTATTGGACAAAATGATATCAAGGTAGGACAATGTTATGAATTATATAACTTATTAGGAGGAGATGAAAGCGAAGCTTTAAAAGGAATTAATATAAATATTAAAGAAGATGATGATGATGATGAAGAAAATGAAGGATATCAAGGGAAACTCAGATTTAATAAAAAGAAAATGAATTATTGATAATTCAATTTTAACATTTTATTGTTAATTAATGATTATACAAC
>ERZ842401.4874-NODE-4874-length-15249-cov-5.899368_pt1 | contig 15249 bp, 13 predicted proteins | sample MGYA00521270_ERZ842401 | MGnify/ENA primary metagenome ERZ842401 (study PRJEB31892, sample SAMEA3878208) | bioreactor metagenome | biome: Moose rumen | place: Sweden | collected 2011-10 | study: EMG produced TPA metagenomics assembly of the PRJEB12797 data set...
TCCGATCGAGAAATTGTAGCCGCCCTTGAGCTGCACGCGCTCCATGAGTTCGACGGCCACGCCAAGGCGAGGCCGTACAACTGAGGCTTTTTTTTTATGCGTTAGCGCGGGGTTATGGGATGTGGTCGGCGAAGGGGCGGTTGCTCCAGACGATGTAGTTGCCGGTGAGTGTGTCGGCGGTGATGGTCATCACGCCCAAGTCGGTGCGGGGCTGCATCATGGCGCGCACGGCGCTGTCGCCCATCACCATGCAGGCGGTAGCCCAGGCGTCGGCGGTCATGCAGTCAGGGGCGATGACGGTGACGCTGAGCAGGGTGCCCGCGCGGCTGTCGCCGGTGCGCGGGTCGATGATGTGCGAGAGGCGGTTGCCGCCCTGGTCGCGCCACTTGCGGTAGTTGCCGCTGGTGGCCACTGCCGCGCTGTCGAGGGTGATGACCATGGCGCTCTCGTGGGTCACGGTGCCCTGGTCGTCATGGGGCATATCGACCGCGGCGGTCCATGGCGCGCCGCGCTTGTTCACGCCTGCTGCCATCACCTCACCGCCGATCTCGACGAGCCAGTTGCGCGCCCCGTTGCGCTGGAGCATGCGCCCTATCTCGTCGCAGGCCAGCCCCTTGGCGATGCTGCTGAAGTCAAGCATCAGCCTGGGGTCCTGCTTGACGAGGGTGTCGCCATGCAGCGCCACCTTGTCCATCCCGACGAATTGCAGGATGCTGTCCAACTGGGCGCGGGTGGGCGGGTCGCCGCTCTTGTAGCCGAAGCCCCAGGCGTTGACCAGCGGCATCACCGTGGGGTCGTAGGCGCCGCCGCTCGCGCGGTGGATGGCTCGCGATGCGTCGAGCAGTCGCCTGATGAGGGCATCGACGCGCCACGAGGTGTTCTCGTTGAGCGACGACAGGAGCGAGGCTTTGTTGTAGGGCGAGACGCTCATGTCCATGTTGCCCAGGATGAGCTGGATGCTGTCGCCCAGGTCGCGGGCGGCCTCATAGGTGATGTGGTAGTCGGTGGTCCACACCACGCCCTCGTGCGAGAAGAAGCGCTTGCGCTCGCGGCCGCAGAACATCAACACGATGCCCAGAGCCAGCGCCACCAGAACGATGCCATAGCGTCTTGTCATTGGTCGAATGGGAGTAATGGGAGTAATGGGTCTTATAGGTCTTATAGGTCTTATAGGTCTTATAGGTCTTATAGGTCTTATAGGTCTTATGGGTCTAATGGGACTTATTGGACTTATTGGTCAAATGGGTCCACTCACTTGAGGAACCAGGTGAGGTTGAGGTACCAGGTGCGGTTCTTGGCGACGTTGTCGTCGAGGATGGTGGTGTGCATCGTCTGTCCGATCGAGAAATTGTAGCCGCCCTTGAGCTGCACGCGCTCCATGAGTTCGACGCCCACACCCATGTCGAGGTAGACGTTGACGGGCGGGTACTTGTTGAGGTCGTCGTGGTTGCCGTGCAGCAGGAACGAGAACTGCGGTCCAAAGTAGGCCAGAGGCATGATGGTGCTCTCGAGGCCGTTCAGGCGGTGGTACTTGAACTTGAGGTGCAGTGGCACGTCGAGGTAGTGCATCGAGACGGCCTCGTTGCCCTTGCCGAGCGATGCCCACACGGTGCGCGCGCCATAGTTGACGCGTGCCTGCTTGAGGGAGTAGAGCAGTGAGCCGTCGACTCCAAAGCCGATGCCGCTGAAGTTCATCTCGCCGGTTACACCCAGCTGGGGTCCCCACATGCGGCTGGTGGGCACGATGTCGTGCTGCTTGAAGTGCAGCTCGTTGATGTTGGCGCCGGCAGTGATGCCCCATCGCGAGGCGGTCTGTGCCATGGTGGCGGTGGAGAGGGTGGAGAGTACGATGGCTGTGATGAGCAGTGTTAACTTTTTCATTCTGTTATCGTTGTTTTGATTGTTGTTGCTATTGTTGCCGTGGCACAGCCACGGCATGGATTGACGCTGTCGCATGGATCGATGGTCAGAAGAGCCATGCGGCGTTGAGGGTCCAGTATCGGTCCTTGCCCTCGACCTGGGTGCCGTTGTACTCCTGGTCGATATAGCTCATGGCCTTGGAGATGCCGATGGCATAGGTGGCCGTGACCCTTAGGTGCTGGAACAGGTCGGCACCAAGCCCCACGTCCCACGACAGGCAAGTCTTGCGGTTGTCATAGTTGACGGCCCCGTTGTCGTTGAACAGCACCGAGAATGACGGTCCCGTGAAGGCGATGGGCGCGAACACCTTCTGCAAGCCTGTGATGGGCAGCCTGAAGCGGGCATAGACCGGTATGTCGAGGTAGTCGCGCTTGAAGACGCGGTTGCCGTCGGTGATGCGAGTGTTGCGGTGTGTGAACATCGCGCTGGCCTCGATGCCGAGCCCCACGACTGGTATGCTGATGTCGACAAGGGCACCGGCTGTGTAGCCCACGCGGTTGTCGCTGTCGATGACGTTGCGGTCGAAGCGGAGCTCGCCGACGGTCATGCCGGCGCGCAGGCCCAGCTTGACCTGTGCCGCTGCAGGCATCATCGCCGTCATCAGCACTATGGTGATCAGGATTTTCTTGTTCATCTTCATGTCTTGTGATGGATTCAAACCCCAAAGCTACACATAATTTTTCAAACCCGGTGCAGAATGCGTGCTTTTTAATGGTTTTTTACAACAAAAAATCCCACACCTTGTGGTGCGGGACCTTTGTTGGTGGGCAGTGAGGGATTCGAACCCCCGACCCTCTGCTTGTAAGGCAGATGCTCTGAACCAACTGCGCTAACTGCCCATGCTTGTTTCAAAAGCGATGCAAAGGTACTGCTTTTTTTGAACCCACCAAACATTTTTGCGTTTTTTTTTTCAAAAAAAGTCGATTTTTCCCCCAAAAGCCCGATTTTTCGCCAAAAAACACCTAACTTAGTGCCACGAATTCCAAACAACAGATGACTTTTTCAAACAACATGAACAACTCTCAACAACGCAAACAACAAAATTATAAATTTTTTAAAAAGTTGTTCCGGTTGTTTGATCCACTGAAAACTGAATGAAGAGATGAAAGAGAGTTATGTTTTTCTGGCCGATGGCTTTGAGGAGGTCGAGGCCCTGACGTGTGTGGACGTGATGCGTCGCGCGGGGATGCCCGTGACGACGGTGTCGATTAACGAGGATCCCGTGGTGACCGGGGCCCATGGCGTGACGGTAGTGGCCGACAGCGTGTTTGGCGACAACACTTACGCTGATGCCGAGTGGCTGGTGCTGCCTGGTGGCATGCCCGGTGCTGCCAATCTGGCGGCTCATGAGGACCTGTGCCGCGAGCTGGAGGCTCAGGACGGGCGTGGTGGCAAGGTGGCGGCGATCTGCGCCTCGCCTGCCATCGTGCTGTCACCGCTGGGGCTGCTCGAGGGGCGCGATGCCGTGTGCTACCCCGGGATGGAGGCCGCCGAGGGCGGTGCGCGCTGGCGTGATGCGCCCGTGGCGGTTGCCGGTAACGTGGTGACGGGCCGTGGCCCGGCCATGGCTGCCGCGTTTGCGCTGGCGCTGGTGGCACAGTCGCTGGGCCAGTCCCAGGCCGACGAAGTGGCCGCCGGCATGCTGCTCCCCACCCACTGATATTTTCCCAAACACCCCAATCCTTTAAACAACCTGAACAACTTCAAACAACTTGAACAACCATAATTCTTTTTAAAAAAGTTGTTCCGGTTGTTTATTGTTGTTCCTGTTGTTAGAAAGATTGGGTTGTTTGATATTGTGAGGGTGACTGCCGGATGCAACAAAATTGTAAACATTTGTGCATTTTTCCTAAAAAAAAGTTGTTTATTAAAAATATAAGGTGTAAATTTGTGGCATCTTTGTGCGGGGGATGTTTCCCCAAAGCAAGTGCAAATCTGTAAACCTGAGAGTGGATAAAATACTATATTATTAACATCTTAAATTATTAACAACTTTAAAATCAATTGATTTATGAAGAAATTCTTAGCACTTTTATTCGTATGTGCAGGACTGACCGCCATGGCTGTTAATCCCGTGCATACCAGCCGCATGCCGGCACAGAAGATGACCAAGAGCACCATGTTGTCTAAAGACAACAAGATGTCTAAGGAGCTCACCAAGAACGTGATGAGCATGCCCAAGATGAAGGTTGGCCAGCCCGGTTCGCTGCACGAGTTTGCCATGACTCATGACCTGACCCAGAACAAACTGATGAAGCGTGCTCCCAAGCGTGCCACCTATACCGACATCGAGGGTGACTGGCTGTATACGAGCATCGAGAATGTTGATGGCACGCCCTCATGGTATAGCATGTCTTCTTTGACTTTTGAGATCGATACTATCGTTGAGGACTATGGCTATTGCGAGGTTGCTCTTGGCGTGATGCCTTTTGTTACCGACATGTCGGCAGTGGGCTATGACGCAGGTTACTATATGAACTTCCCGAAAGCATGGGCATGGTATGAGCCTGCTACCGACAGCATCGGTGTCTTTGGCGCCTGGTCGAATGTCTATTTCTGGAGTGGATCAAGAAGCGGCTCGAACACCTATACGATGACGGTTCAGGATCTCTATATTGGTATCGGTACTCCCGATGGCATGCCCTCCGTTGTTGCCGATGGTGTTGCCGATTTGGAGAACGGCGTGATTACCCTTAATGGTGAGTTCGGTGCTGCTACCGCTTTAGTAACAAGATCTTACAAAATCTCCAAGAGCTATTGGAACTCTATTGCAAGTTATCTTGTGCAACAAGGTGCTGTCGGAGGAACGAGTGCACAATACTATGAGGATATCATTTTCTACATTGTTAATTACTTCGATGATTATGTGACAAGTGAGACGTTGATAGACTCGACATACTATGCACCTACTACCACCTACACCAACCACGTGTTCCTGTTGCCCAATGCAACTCACACCTATGATCAGGCATACAAAGCCAGCACGCTTGACACTACCTTTGTAGATGAAGATCACGAAGTTTATGTCATGGACTCGGTAGTCAACAAGTCTGTAGCCGTCTTCGCTTACCAGAACGAGACCAATGACTCAATCTTCACCTATAACTTGTGGAACCTGGCCAATTATCCTGATGTGGCCTTCACGATCGACGCCAACGCCGCAGTGATGTTCCCCTGGCAGGCCGTTTACAGGGAGGATATGACCGAATTTACTGAGTATTATCATAACCTAGGTTATCCTTATAACTTCACCAATGTGTTCTGCAACTTCAACAGCACCTTTGCTCCCTATGATCAGGATGGCGTAGTGGGTTACTACAACACCGCAATCGACTGGGATGACACTCCTTGCGAGATCAATGCTGACCTGAATGAGATCACCTGGAATGGTACTGAGATCATGGACCTCCTGTACACCGATGATGATGTTGACGAAGAAGGTAACATTGCTGGCTATTACATGGGTGTTGGCTTCACTAGCGTTTGGGTTAACAACAAGCTGACGTTTGACTATGCTCTGACTCTGCCCGAGCCCGCTGAGACCTGGCAGCTGGGTGACGTGAACCACGACGGCTTTGTTGACGTTGGTGACGTGACCGCTCTGATCTCTCACATCCTGGGCAACACTCCCGATGTATTCTACTTCGAGGAGGCTAACGTGGATCAGGATGCCGAAGGCGCTTACGACGTTGGTGATGTTACCGCGTTGATCGCTATCATCCTGAGTAACTAATTCCTGACGAATTAATCGATAAAAAAAGAGGGAGCGCAAGCCCCCTCTTTTTTTATTCAAACTGGAAAAAAGGGACGGTTTCTTTGTGATGACGTTTTTTGGGTGGTGGCGGCGGGGTTGGTGCATCATTGGGACGGTTCTTTGGATAGCGTTTTTTTGGGTGGCGGTGGTGGGGGTTGGTGCATCATTGGGACGGTTCTTTGTGATGGCGTTTTTATGGTGGCGGTGGCGGGGTTGGTGCATCATTGGGACGGTTCTTTTGATAGCGTCGCTTCGCTTTGGCATCAAAAGAACCGTCCCAGCTGATGGCACCCGTGCTCTTCCTGGTGATGGCACCCGTGCTCTTCCTGGTGATGGCAGCCGTGCTGTTCCTGGTGATGGCGGCCGTGTTGTCTATGGGAAGCCAATAGGGGTGTGATGGTGAAATATTGTGAAAATGATGGGTTTGGGTGGTTGTGTAACGGTATTTTTTATTAATTTTGCAGTTTGGAAGATAAAACCCATCAAAAACCAAAAGAGAAAGATATAATATGATGATGAGTAAGAGAAGAATAGTCGCGCTGATGTGCGTGTTGATGTGCTTAGTGTCGCAGGCCCAGAGCCGCATCAGTCTGTTTCACCTGTACGACTGGACCGAGTCACCCACGGGCGTGGTGACGGTGAGTGCCGGTGACCCGTTCTATTACGGTGGCTGGACGGTGACGCTCGAGCCTGTTGCCGACGAGGGTACGCTGATGGCCGTGAACGGGTTGACGCTCTATGATGTGGCACAACCCATCGCCGTGGACTACCGCAACGGCACGGTGGTGCTTGATGCGACGAGCGACGAGCCGTTTGCCACGTTGACAGGCAGCCACACCGTTGTGACCGACGGGGTGACGACGCGTGTTGACTCGGTGCAGCACTTCTATGTGGTGAACGAGGGCTGGGTGACCGGCGGCGAGCTTGCCGACGTTGTAGGCGAGGTGCTTGCCGACGGCACGATCCACATTGCCGACGGCTTTGCCTACTATATCGAGACGGAGCTCACGACGACCATCACCGAGCGTGACGGCTCGATGCGCACGTTCACCGACGAGCGTAGCGACGTGTCGCGCATCTTCCGCGAGCTGACGCTGCTGGTTGCCAACGGCAAGCACGAGTACACTGTCGAGTCCACCGGCGAGCGCCGCACGGTAGACGTGTGCCTGCAGCAGAGCGATAACATGGTGAAGGTGGTGAACATCTACGGCTACGGCGCTCCTGAGGTGTGCATGGTGCTGAACACCGACGGCACGGTGAGCTATCCCTCGCAGCTGGTGCGTGACATCCCCAACAGCGCAAGCCCCGCTGGCGAGGGCGTGTGGCGCAACAGCAATGGCGACGGTGTTGTGACACCGGCAGCCATCACGTGGGGTGAGACCGTGCCGACCGACGGTGCGCAGACGTGGCCAGGCTGGACGGACAACAGGTTGTATTACACTGACGGCACCAATTTTGTGGTGCCTGGCGCCGAGGTGTTTGAACTGGGTGACGTGAACCATGACGGATATGTGGATGTGGGCGACGTGACGGCCCTGATCAGCTACATTCTGTCGGGCGACGAGAGCGTGATCTACCTGAGCGAGGCCAACGTTGACGGCGACGCCGAGGGCACGATCGACGTGGGCGACGTGACTGCCCTGATTGCTATCATCCTGGGCAGCTAAACTACGAAACTTTTTAAACTACGAATTTCACGAACGTGAGTTCGACGAAAATAAAGCCTCAAGCAGCATCAACGCCCCCCAACCCCCTCTAAGATTAGAGGGGGAGTTGTTAAGCACTGAATTACAGATAAATTCATCGAATTCACGTTAAACTACGAATTTCACGAATTTAGCTAAGGCATCCACGTTCTTATTCTTTCAAATTTAGCGAATGGCATCCGCGTTTTGAGGAAAGGAATACAATAAGGGCAAGGAATACAATAATAAAGGCAACCTGTCGTAGATGATGCGGCAGGTTGCCTTTAATTTTGCTTTTTGTACTTGCGAGTTGGCAGAGCGATGTCGTACTTTTGCGGCACCATATTTAAAAAAGAGAAAGCCATGAAAGACAAGAAAAGAATGCGAGAGACGCGGGTTGTGGCCCGCGGTGTGGTGCCGCTGCGCAATGGCGAGGCGGCACGTTGTGGAGAAGCCTGCACGGCGGTGAACGTGCGAGAGAGTGAGTCGTCGCTGTGTGTGACGGGTGAGCCCATGATGACGGGTGCAATCACGGCGGGTGACCGGCTGCTGACGCTGCTCGGTGACCAAATGGTGACGTGCCGCGGCAGGACGGTGCTGCTGGATGGGGCTCATGGCGTCGAGGCTGGCAGCGACATCGTTGGGGCGCACGTGATAGGGCGCCTGGTGGTCATCGTGTGCCGGGAGGGCCTGCTCTACCTGCTGCCCGCCGGCGATGGCGGCTGGCAGGTGATGGGCCCCGCCGACGCCGTCCCGCAGCTGACGGTGGGCGCGACGGTGAGCACCGTGAGTGCCGACATCGCGGCTGTGGATTTTGTGTCGCCCTACACCCAGTGGCGTGCGCCGCTTGCCGATGCCGACCGCGACACGCTGGCCGGTCTGCTGCGCACGGCCTGGAACGCCCTGAATGCCGACTCGCGGGCCGACGGCTATCGCACGGCACCGGTGCTGGTGCGCTGGGCCGTGCGCCTGACCGACGGCAGCTACCTGTGGATGAGCGATCCCGTGAGGGTAGGAGACGAGACGCAGTCCAATGCCGAGCGCATCGCCGCCACCGTCAACAACAGCAACAGCGGCTTCACGGGCACGCAGGCCACGACGCTGCCGCTGAAGCGTTACCTGTTGTCGGTGAGCATCACGCGCGGCATTCCCGAGGCTTGGCAGCCGCTGGTAGCGGGCATCGATGTGCTGGTGACCGATGAGGCACAGCTGCTGTCGTCGAGCCGCACGCTGGACTACCGCTGCCTGACGCGCACGGTGGGCACGCGTGAGTATGTGCTCGAGATGGGACTGTCGCGCCGCAGCGCGTCGGCCATCACGCAGCAACTGTCGTCATCGCGGTGGACACTCATTGCCACCGCCCCAGCAGGCAGCGGAACGTTTGTCCCACCCGTCGAGGCGTTGACGTTGAGTGCATCGCAGTGCTCTGCCCTTGCCACGCCGCTCGAGCTGAGCGACGTGGTGTGCTCGACAACCGCCGGTGGTCGGCTGTACTGCTGCACCGCGAGCGGTGACGTGGTGTCGAGTGCACCCGGCAATGCGCTGGTCGAGGCATACCGCCGCAGCGTGATGGGCAGCGTGCCCCTGGCGATGGCCGTTGTGACAAGGCCGCTGTACTCGAGCGGATTTGGCCGTTATCCCGTGTATGTGTTCAGCGACGACGGCATCTATGCCATTCCGCAGGGGGCGACAGGCCTCCTGGGCGAGGCGCGTCTTGTGGACCGCACCGTCATCGCCCCCGGTGTGGCGCCCGTCGAGGGAGGTGGCGACGTGTGGCTCGTCTCGCGTCATGGCCACCTGTGCCGCCTGTCGGGGTCGCGCCTGGCCGTGTGCCAGCGCAGCGTCGATTATCGCGGCTTGGCATGGAGCAATGCCCATGAGGAACTGTGGCTGTTGCCCGCGGTGGGCAATGCGGTGGTGTTGATGTCCAGTGGCCGCCTGAGCGAGCGCACGGTGGAGGCCGAGCAGCTCTACAGCGACGCCCGCCATGCCGTGGCGGTCACCGCCAGGGGCGATGTGCTGGACCTGGAACGAGAACAGCCGTCGATGATGGCGGTGTCGTGGCTGTCGCACCCCATAGCCATGGATGCACTGATGGGCGAGTGGGTGCGCCGTGTGTCATGGCACGTGAGCGGAGCTGACGTGTCGCTCGCGCTGCGTGTGACGGGGCAACGCGGCATCATGTCGCAGGACGTGCCGATGAGCGAGGGGACGGTGGCTGGAACCGTCGACCAGCCGCTGGCGTCCCCGGTGGTGGTGCGGCCCGCGAGGACCGTGCGCCTGTCGGTGAGCGGCCTGGCCCGGACCGGCACCCTGCTGCTGCCCACGCTGCTATATAGTACAACCCAAAACCACAAGAACCATGGAAGACACATTATTTAATAATAATATAGTTCCTATAGTGCCTATAGTTCCTATAGATGCTATGGGCTTGCTCGAGGAGAACGAGCGCCGCAAGCGTCAGCGCGAGGGCGCCCCCTATGACCCACTCACGGGAGTGGGCTGCTGGGGTGACAGGGTGGAAGCGGATGGCTGCCTGGTGCCGCGCGAGGTGCTCGAGGCCCATCCCGACTACCTGCTGCTGGACGACGTGCAGCGCGACAAGGCGCGCATCCAGGAGGACTTTGAGTTCTGGTGCGCGCGTTGCGCCACCATCAAGGACAAAGAGAGCGGCCGCAACATCGCCTTTGTGCCCAACCGCCCGCAACGTCGCCTGCTGGCCCTCATGGAAGGTCAGCGTGTGGCGGGCACGCCCGTGCGAGTGATTCTGCTCAAAGCGCGCCAGTGGGGCGGCTCCACCCTGGTGCAGCTCTACATGGCATGGCTGCAGCTGGTTCGCCACAAGGGTTGGAACAGCCTGATATGCGGGCACCTGCACATGACCAGCAAGAGCATCAAGCGCATGTACAACCTGCTGTTGCGTCACTATCCGCGCGAACTGCTTGACGACAGTGCCGAGGTGCCGCGTTTCACCAAACTGGAGGGGCAGCCCAATGTGCAGCAGATCGAGTCACGCGAATGCCTGGTGCTCACGGGGAGTTCACGCAGCGAGGACGTGGCGCGCGGTTATGACATCTCGATGGCTCACCTGAGTGAGGTGGCCTTTTGGCAGGCGAGCGCGATGCACGACCCTGGCGACGTGGTGCGCAGCGTGTGCGGCAGTGTGGTGCTCAAGCCCGAGACCGTGGTGGTGCTCGAGTCCACCGCCAATGGAGTGGGTGACTACTTCCATGACGAGTGGCTGCTGGCACAGATGGGCCGCAGCGACAAGTCACCGCTGTTTGTGCCATGGCACGAGATAGGGCTCTACACCCTTGCTGTGGACGACCCCATGGCATTGTGGGAGCAGATGGATGACTATGAGCGCAAACTGTGGGACGACGGTTGCACGCTGGAGCAGGTGAACTGGTATCACCACAAGCGCCGCGAGTACCACACCCATGCACAGATGATGGCCGAGTTCCCGACGACGGCCACCGAGGCCTTTGCCACGACGGGCAGTTGCCCGTTTGCCCGTGAGCACCTGGAGCAGATGGAGCGTGACAGTGTTGTCGCGCCGATGTTCACGGGCGACATCCAGGGCGAGGGCCTGAGCGGTGAGGAGGCCAAGAAGGGGATTCACCTGGTGCGTGCCAGCAACGGTCTGCTCAAGGTGTGGTCGCTGCCCGAGACCCGAGTCCCGGTGTGCCCGCGCTACATGGTCGTGGTGGACGTGGGCGGCAGGAGCAGGGGCAGCGACTACTCGGTGATTGCCGTGTGGCGCATGCGCTCGCCAATATCCATGGCCGCCATAGTGGCGCAGTGGCGCGGCCACATCGACCACGACCAGCTGGCGTGGAAGGCGATGCAGCTGGCCCTCTACTATAACAAAGCGCTGCTGGTGGTGGAGAGCAACACGCTGACCAACGAGGCGGCTCGTGCGGGCGAGAGCGACTATATCCTGGAGGCGGTGCACCAGGTGTATGGTAACGTGTACCAGCGCGACAGGCACAAGCTGGGTTTCCACACCAATGTCAAGACCAAGGGCAAGGCCATCACCACGCTGATTGCGGCGGTGCGTGACGGGAGATATGTGGAACGTGACCAGGACGCGGTGAACGAGATGCGCGACTATCAGGACCAGGGCGGCGGCCGCTATGGCTCCCGCCCGGGCAAGCACGACGACATCCTGATGACGCGCGCCATTGGGCTGCTGCTGATGGACGACCGTCATGTGGTGAGCCAGGAGCCGCCTCCCGACAAGTCGCTGACCACGGACCAGTGGATGATCACCCGATAACCAATTAGCCCAATAGGTCTAATAGGTCTAATAGGTCTGATAGGTCTAATAGGTCTTATAGGACCTATAAGACCCATGAGTTTTAATAGGCCATAAAGAAAAGCCACAGGCAGTGATGCCCGTGGCTTTTATAAGTTTACCGAATGTTGTCGAAAGGGGAATTTCCTTTACTTGATCACCTTGCAGGTGCTGGTGGTACCATCGTTGTAGGTGGTCACCTTGATGTTCACGCCCTCGAAGGGAACGTTGCTCTCCATACCGGCGATGTTGTAGTAAAGCTCGCTCTTGACGGTCTTCTCAGCCAGGTTCTCAACAACCGAGCTGCTGCCCCACATACCCACGCGGGTGTAGAGCTGGAAGCGCTGCTCAACGTTGTTGCCACCGGTACCGTAGATGTAGCGCTGGAGGTTAACCTCCCATCCGTCACGGTTGGTCTCACGGATACCGAACTCCTGGTTTGCAATGATCATGTCGGCGAGACGGCCCTCAACCTCCTCCTGGTTAGCATTCTGGATAGCCAGCATGAACAGGGGAGCGTCGTCCTTCATCAGGGCACCGCCATGGTCGGCGTAAGCATCCTCGTTGCCCGAGAAGTGGCAAGCGTTGTTCTCGTTGTTGGTAACGAGCACCTTGTAAACGCGGTACTCAATGCCGTCAACGGTGGTGGTAGCGGCCTGCTCTGACCACTGAACGGTAGCATCATAGGACAGACGATCGCAAGCAGCGAAAGCAACATCACGCTTCTCACCGGGGAACTTGTAGCGGATGAGTGTCATCTGCATGGGCAGGTAGATGTTGAACTGAGCTGAGTTGTAGGTAACCTCCTTGTAGAGCTCGTCACCGTCGATGTAGCAGGGGACGGGAGTCAGAGCCTGAACAGCCTCGTTGGTGTAAATCTGGTCGTCGTTGAGCCAGAAGCGAACAATAGCGGGGGTGCCGGCCTGGAAGGAAACCTTGTTGGTCTCGGTGCGCTCCCTGTCAGCATAGTCGTCGCGAACGAACAAGTGGTCCTGTACGCACTGACCAATCATAGCGGGTGTGCCGTCGGTCTGCCATGCATACTCACCCGTCTTGAGGTCCTGAGCAAAAGCACTTGCGCTCAAGGATGCAGCTGCAGCAAAAAGAAGTAAATTTTTAATCTTCATAATTAAATGAATTAAAAAGTTAGTAATAATGTTAATTAATATTTTGTATTCAAAGTCAAAACCCTGCATTCACGTTTTCCCCTGCCCAATGTGGAAATTGGCAAGGTGTTACAAATGGATGCAATTGTCTGAAAATGAGAAAATTGTCCTCAAAAAAGGACTTTTATCCCGCTTTTCAGACTACAATATTACGAACTTTTTTTGAACTGGCAAAATTTTTTTGAAAAATCGCCCAAAAAAACTATTAACAACCCCATTTAAGGAGCCCAGAGTCAAGGCGCGAAGTTTTTGGTAATATTAGGTTGTTGGCCTGACCCCAGCGTGGCTAATGCTAATCACGCGAATTATTCAAAAATGATGCGAATGTATTATTTGTTCGTGAAAATCAGCATAAATATTATTCACGGGTTCATTTGGTGGTAAAAGACTTGCCGGCGCGTGCAGCAAGCTGTCGGAAGCGCTTGTACCAGCCGGGTTGTGCTGCGGGTCGCAGTGTGGGGATGCGTCCGCCGGGGCGTGGGAGGGAGGGGCGGTTGATGTTGAAATTTTTCTTGATCATTGCGGTTGTGGAGCTGCGGCGTTGGTGGCTGGTGTGGCGGCTTCGCCATGTTGGAAAGGCAGTACGTAGATGACGCTCAGCGAGAAGCCCAGCGAACTGTTGCGCGTTCCGTAACCGGGGATGAACCAGGGCCGCGAGTTGGCCTTCTTGCCGCCGTTGAAGAGGTTGTGGAAGCGCAGCATCCATCCCATGGAAACGTGGTCCCAGAGCTTGACCCTCAAACCGACGCCAGCCTCGCCCCACAGTGCGCTGGAACGCTCTCCCCTGATGTCGAAGTCAATGTCCTCTCGCCAGTAGCTGTTGTGGTATCGTGCATCGGTGATGTCGTAGGTGAACGTGCTGTAACCCAGTCGCAGTCCTACGTAGGCCTGATAGTCGGGGCTGTTCTTGAACATGAAGTTGTAGTTGGCACCCACGCGGGCATAGGGTGAAGGCTTGCCGCGGTAGGTGAAGTTCATGCCGTCGGGAGAGTTGCTTGCCCATCCCAGTCCCACCTCGATGGTGGGCTGCAGTCGGTTCCACATGTTGAGTGTGGCATTAACATCGACGCTGGCATAGCTCTGCCCGAAGGCCATGAACAGCGGATCGGCCATGTTGAAACCGATGGCCAGGTCGGTGAGCCGTGGGTAGCGCTTGTAGGCTCGCCGCAGCGAGTCCTTGCGTGCCTCCTGCATGGCTGCCGTGCTGTCGCCGCTGATGTACTGCTGGATGATCTTCTCGTCGGTGCCCTTGGGCGGCGGTTTCACCTGGTTGGTCTCGGGTTTGACGGGAGTGACGCGCCTCTTGTCGGGCTGCTGCGCCACTGCGCCGAGGGCCACGCCGAGCAAAAATGTCATCAAAAGAACCGTCCCTTTGATGCAGTGGAAGCTGATGTGGTTGCGAGCGTTCATTGTGCGAGGTCGGTGAAATAGATGCGCAGGGCGGTTGTGGGGGTATTGGTGATGACGGGTGTGATGAGCACCACCGAGTCAATGCCGTGTGAAGTGACTGCGGTGCGTTGTATATCGAAGTTGAACATCGCTCCGCACTCTATCGAGTGAAAGAACTCAATGGGTTCGTAGTCAATGGTTAATGTGTCCTGCAGATGCACTTTCTCACCATCGATAGTGACCCATCGTGAGAGGGCATAGGACGTGGTGCTGACGCTGGCCCGCAAGGGCAGATAGAGTTCGCTCAACGAGGCCGAGTCGGCCAGCAGACTGTCGCCCGGCGCGCCGATGCCCATGACGGTGAGGCCCGTGATGGTCTGTTGCTGCGAGCCGACATAGAAGGCAGCCAGCGGCAGGCTGCTGCCGTTGTCATAGCAGCTGTCGTCGCTGCACGCCGTGATAGCGGCGCACAGTGCCAGCATCGCGAGCAGCAGGGTGGGTATGAATGTCGGTCGGGTCATTTGGCAGGGATGGGAACCTCTTTCTCGATGGGCTGTGCACCAGGCAGTTGCTGTCGCGGTTGCCGCGGCGCGATGACTGTCGCGTCGCCCTTGAGTTCCTCGTTGATCTCGTAGTGGTTGCGGTCGTTGCTGTGTCGGATGATTAGCTCTCCCAGGAATCCCGTGAGGAAGAGCTGAGTGCCCAGCAGCATGAGCGTCAAGGCGAGGTAGAAGTAGGGCGAGTTGGTGACCAGCGTGTAGCTGTGCCCGCTGTGCATGTGGTATAGCTTGAGGGCTCCCACCACAATGACGGCGATGAAGCCCAGCAGGAACATGAGGCTGCCCAGCAGTCCGAAGAAGTGCATCGGCTTGACTCCGAACTTGGCCTGGAACCATAGCGTGAGCAGGTCCAGATATCCGTTGACAAAACGGTCAAGGCCGAACTTGGTGGTGCCATACTTGCGTGCCCGGTGCTTGACCTCCTTCTCGCCGATGCGGGTGAAGCCAGCGTTCTTGGCCAGGTATGGCACATAGCGGT
>ERZ842401.4876-NODE-4876-length-15248-cov-4.733298_pt1 | contig 15248 bp, 13 predicted proteins | sample MGYA00521270_ERZ842401 | MGnify/ENA primary metagenome ERZ842401 (study PRJEB31892, sample SAMEA3878208) | bioreactor metagenome | biome: Moose rumen | place: Sweden | collected 2011-10 | study: EMG produced TPA metagenomics assembly of the PRJEB12797 data set...
CGAGTGGATCGAGGTTTGCGTGGAAGGCGGCGAGACCTCCGTCTGCGGCGACGGAACGTCGCTCCGCACCCTCCAGTTGAACCTGCGTCCGACGGAACGGGCCGCCCGCTCGGGCCGCCACGCCGCTATGGGTAGGGTGCAGACTCCACCGGCGGCGGACAGCGGAAGTACGCTCCTTGTGGGTTATGACGATTCTTTGCAACCAAACAAATCCGTAGAATATGGCACTGCATCTTCTTTATGAAGGAATGCCCTGGGGCGAGGTCTTCAGGGTGCTGAACGAACTGATTGCACTTGTGGGCGGTATGCCTGTCGGAACCATTGTGCGTGACGAAGATACCGGCGCGGTCATTGTGGGCGGCGTCGCCATCTCCGGCAACGGAGGGGTAGGCTCTGTGGTTGTCGGCCTGCAGGAAGGCCTGGGCGCTGTCGAGGCGGCCTTGGCAACGGACGGAACGGCACCGGCGGGCAGCATCGGCGCGGCTGTCTACGCGCTGGCAAACGGACAGCAGCCGGACACCGGCGCCTTCCCGGCCGTGCTGCCGCTGACACTTGCATAACATACCAACAATATAAATAACAAAAAATCCTAAACCATGACAGACATCAGCGACCTCAACAAAAAGGTCTCCAACCGCGGGGCCACAGCCGCAGGCATCCTCACCTCCGACGACGTCAACCGGATGGTCTCCGCTACCATCGAACTGCAGCAGGCTTCGCAGGTCTCCGGCGACGCACCGGCAGGCAGCATCGGCGAAAAGGTCTACACCATCGAACAGCAGCTGGAGGACGTACCCACGGCTCAAGACTTTGCCGGCCTCGCTGGCGGTTTCGAAGCGGAATTCAGCATCGACAACGGATTCCTCTACCTCAACCTCAACAACGGAACAGACGGCTTCCACTGCAGCCCGGCCATCCTCGACCTCTCGGAACTCCAGTCGGCCCTCGGCGACCTCACATCCGCAGAATAAAGACATGAAGGACACCCGCCACTACATCATCTGCCGTTTCGCCCTCGACGTGGGCGCCGGCATCGACTGGACGGACGCGGACACATTCCGCCGCCACCTCGAAATTGCGCGGCAGGCCATCATCCCCACCTTGGCAAACCAGACCGACCGCACCTTCACCCTCCTCTTTCTCACCCACCACGACTCCGAGGTGAACACCGCCCTCCTCAAGGGACTCACCGACCGCTTCCCCATTGAGGTCGCCAACCCCCGGCAAGGCGACCTCCTCACTCCGGAGCGGCTCGGCGGCGCCGAGCGCGTCATCACCAGCCGCCTCGACTACGACGACTACGTGGACCGCCAGGTCGTCGCCCGCATCCACAACGCCTGCAGGGACGACCTGAAGGTGCTGCTCTACGGATTGAACACCGGCGCCACCTACGACCTCGCCGACGGCGCCCTGCGCCTCTTCGCCAACCCCGCCTTCATCACCTCCGGCAACGGGCTACACGCCCCGATGTGCACCGTCATGTACAACACGCACTACGTCCGCCGCCCCTTCACCATCCTCGACCTCGGCCAGCACACCGAATGCGTCGCCAGCCTGCTGCGGCAGGAGGGCAGCCTGCTGCGCTGGTCGGTCCGCGACACCAAATTTCGCCTCACCGACTGCCACCACACCCTCGGCTTCCTCTGGACGCGCCACCCGCTGAGCTTCAGCGTCGGCAGCGTGCGTCACAACACCGACATCGACATCCGTATGTCCGCCGCCGCCCTGCAGGCGAAATTCGGAGTGCCGCCTGACATTGCCGTGCAAAAGATATAAAAGCGTCGGATACGGAGAGGGTCGCCCTGATGGGCGACCCTCTCGTGTTTTACATGTAGTGAGGATGGTGTTCCTACAGAAACGAGTGCCTTGGCTCTGGCCTTCTTCTTGTAGCACCTTCTAGATCGGCTCCGCCAAATTCTGCGCCGTAGGTTTCCGCGTGATATAGATTTGCGTCCCGCAAGTCTGCAAATTCAAGATTGGTGAAATAAAGGTTGGCGTGATCCAGATTGGCTCCTTTCAGATCTGCATACGACAGATCCATCTCGCTCAGATCCGCATACTCCAGCGTATCGGCATCTATTGTCGCAAGCAGCTTTCCGTGTATGTCCTTTATCTCTATCATTTCAAGAGCAAAGGTACGAATATTTTCCGAATCCACCAAAATTATTTCAAATCGATGTCCCTTATGGAGTGCTGCGAAGCAAGTATTTTTGCAGTAAATACAAAATTATGACAAAGAATATCAACAGAAAAGTGACCATATATATCAATGGTCGTGAGGTCGAAAATACACTTCAATCCATCAGAAATGAAGTGGTAAAACTGGAACGTGAGCAAAGAAAACTGCCTATCGGAAGCGAAGAATATCTTAAAAAAGGACGTGAAATTAAAGAATTAAAAGATGTCCTCAAATCGCAGAAAGTTGAAGTGGCAGACCTCGGCAATTCTTGGAAGGATGCGACTTTCAAACTGGCAGAATACAGCAATATCCTCATGGGTATTCAGACGGCATTCCAGATGCTCGACCTCGGTATCGGCAAGATTAAGGATCTTGCCAAGGATGCGGCTGCCCTCGACGATGCCTACGGCCAGGTGCAAAAAACCACAGGCCTCACCCACGAGCAGGTGGAGCAGCTCAACGATCTCTTCAAGAAGATGGACACCCGCACCAGCCGGGAGCAGCTCAACCAGCTGGCATACGAAGCCGGTAAGCTCGGCATCAAGGGCGTGAAGGACGTGGCCGCCTTCGTTGATGCATCGGACAAAATCAATGTCGCCCTCGGCGATGTCCTCGGCGACGGCGCTATGGTGACCATCGGCAAGATGGCCGGTGTCTATGCCGGAAGCACCAAGGAACTCGCCGATGCCTCCGGCGACCTTAGCAAGCAGATGCTGGCCATAGGTAGCGCGGTGAATGAGCTTGGCAAGCTCTCCACCGCCAATGAACATTATCTGGTGGACTTCGCCGGACGCATGGGTGGCATCGCCGTGCAGGCCGGGTTGAGTGCAGACCAGGTGCTGGGCTTCGCTTCCGCGCTCGACCAGGACATGCAGAAGGTGGAGATGTCCGCAACGGCTTTCCAAAAGTTCATCGGACAGATTATGAAGAAACCTGGAGAGTTCGCAGCACAGGCAGGAATGGCCGTGGCCGACTTCTCGCAGCTGGTACGCACAGACCTCAACGAAGCCCTGTTCCGCGTGCTGCAAGGCTTCAGCGGCAAAGGCGGCTACGCCGAGCTGGTCAACATCTTCAAAGACCTCGGGCTGGACGGTGCACGTGCCGCCAGCGTCATCAGCGCCATGTCCAATAGCATCGACAAGATCCGTGTCGCACAGGCAGCCGCCAACGAACAGTTGAAAAGCGGTCAGTCCATCATCGGCGAATACGACACGATGAACAACACCAGGCAGGCACGGGCAGAAAAGGCAAAAAAGCGCTTCGAGGAAATCCGCATCGAGCTGGGCAACGAACTCTATCCTGTCCTTATCAGCCTCCAGCGGTCTGGTACCGTGCTGATGAAAGGCGTTGCCGGCACCATTCAGCTCTTCAAGGAAGCGCCTGCCCTCATCGCCCCGGTGGTGGCCGCCATCATTGCATGGAACCGATACAGACTGGTGAGTGTGGTTACCAGCGGAAAACTGAAGAATGCAATCAAGGCTCTCATTGGAGTAAGTAAAATTGAAGCCGTGACCGCGGCTTTTCAGGAGCGTAGCGAGAAGAAACTGATTGCTACCAAGGAAGCCGCAAGGCTCAAAAGCCTGCAATCCATGCTCGCTATGGAAAAAGAAACCCTCGCAAGGCAATCGGCTTCCAGTCAGACCCTCGTCCAAGCGATGGCATCCAAGACAAAAAATCGAGTATACTCTCTTGAAGTCCAAGTAACCGAACAAGCTGCAAGAGCCGAACAGGCACATGCAGCCGCCACGAAGGCTTCTGGAGCAGCATTGTTGGCAGTACCGTGGGGCGTAATCATCGCGGCCTTGAGTTCGCTTTACGTAATCTACAAAAAAATCAAAGAAAGTTCTGTGAACTTCAAAATAGACAAAACCCTGTCGGAGACCGCCAAGGCAGCGGGTGAAGCTGAAGGTAGGCTTCTTGTACTGAAGCAGCGTATGGAAGCTGCAGGGAAAGGGTCGGACGTATATAAAAAGGCATTGGAAGAGCTAAAAGCAGAGTACCCTGAAATTATCGCGAAACACACTGATGAAGAGGGCTCTCTGCGCAATCTGGAAAAGGCTTACAAGGACTTGTCTGTAGCTGCAAAGCAAAGCGTTTACGACCGTATGTACACTGATGCTGTCGGAACGAAAAAAGGCGAACTGGCCGAGCAGCTTCAAAAAACCATGTCCTCAATGGGCGATTACATAGATGGCCTATCGATAGAATTAGCCCGTAAAGGCTATCGTAAACTTTCAGAAGCCGAAATATCGGAATTAAAGCAAACAATCAATTCTATTCTTGTTGAACTTAGTGCGGGGGGTATTGATGTCGGCAATGCTTATAAGCAGATGAATGCTGCTATCCGTGATGCTTCCGGTGCCAAATCTTTCAATATGGGATTCATGCCCACCTTGAATAAGTTAGCGAAAAAAATCAAAGAAACGACGAAATTTGTTGACGGTCTAAAGGTCAAGATGCAGCCAACCGACGCCGACCCCTTCGGGCTCCAGAAGAAAAGCCTTGAGGAACTGGAGTCGGAGCTGGAGGCCTCCCAACGGCTTTTGAGGGGCTTCGAGAAAGCCTCCGACCTGGGGAGGGAAGGCTTCGCGCAGAAAGCGGAACTGGAACAGAAAAAGGTCGATGCACTGACCGAAGCTATCGGGCGTATGAAAAAGGCGGCGAATGCGGAGGAGAATGCCGAGACTGGTAGCGGCGGGAGCATGCCTGCTGGTGAATCTGCAAAAGAGCGTGAGAAGAGATTGAAAAAGTCAGCGAAAGAATGGGCGAAGACCAAACAACAGGCCGAGAAACTTATCTCCACGGCTGAAGTGAAAGCGGAAAGTGGATTGGGTAAGGTGGCCGACGAGGTGGCAGCGAAATTCGACAGGATGAGAGAAAGCATCGTCAGCACAGCGGTTGCAGCAGGAAAGATGAAGATTGATGACGACGGCGAGATTGTAAGTATGACGCAAGAAGTGGCTGATGTGCTTGAAGGATTAAGCGAGGCTGAAACAAGATGGAAGTCTGCTCAAATCGATGCCTATATCAAGAAAATGACCGACGAACTGGTCAAGCAGCAGGGCAAGCTCAAAGAGACAGATGCCAACGGCAACGAGTATCTCAACAAGATGAAGGAAGCACAGCGGAAGTTGGTCGAGACCTTCACCACCTACGACAGTGCCATCCTTCAGGCGCAAGCCGACATAGAGTCTCTCCAGGAACAGCAAGGCACCGCTTCCGATGCCGAGGAAAAGAACATCGAATCGCAGATAGCCCAGCTCACCGACCTCATCAACAAATACAAGGAACTGAAAGTCCAAATGCAGGCACGCGTCTTCGACGCCATAGGAACAAGCAACGTCAAAGCCACAAAACTCAGTGGTGATGAAAGCCAATGGCGGACCGAAGTGCAATCCGCAGTGAACGACAAAAAGTCCAGTGGTCTCGGCATTATGTTCAAGCAGTCGGACTTCGATGCCTACGGCAAAGCCCTCGAAAGCATCTGGCAGAAGTATGAAAAACAGAAGAAAGCCATCGCCGAGGCAATGAAGGCCAACTCCGAGATGATTGGAGTGTTGCGCGACCAAGCCATGTCTGACCCGGAGAACTCCCTGCTGCAAGAGAAGATCTCCCTCCGTGAAAAAGAGAACGAGAGACTCCAGGAACAAGCCGACAACCTTGACAACCTACGCGACGCTGCCCTCCGTGCAGCCGAAGATGATACTTTCGGATCCGCCATCGACAGATGGGTGTCCGGAATCCAGCAGTTCGGCGACATGGCCACCTCCATCTGGGGCAACATCAACAAGATTCTCGATAACATCTCCCAAAAGTCCATCAACAACCTCAAGGACCAGCGCGAGGCAGCCACCAAGGATCTCGACGACCAGCTGGAAGAGGGCATCCTCTCGCAGGAAGAGTACAACGAACAGAAAGAATCCCTTGACAAGGAGTACGACGAAAAAGAAAAAGCTCTGCAGCTCGAGCAGTGGAAACGTCAGCAAGCGCTCAACGTCGGGCAGGCTGTCATGCAGGGAGCCCTCGCCGTACTCCAGGCCCTCGCCTCCCCCCCGCCTCCCTACAACGCTGCCCTCGCCGCCATTGCCGCCACCCTCGCCGCTGTCCAGATAGCCGCCATCGCCACCGAACCTGCCCCCTACGCAAAAGGCGGCTACGTCCCCCGCCGCACCGTATTCCAGGCCGGCGAAGCCGGAGAAGAATGGGTGGCCTCGAACAGCCTGCTGTCCGACCCTGCGACGGCGCCCATCATCGAGCAACTGGAAGCCTACCAGCGCGGCAACCGCCGAGCCCTGGCCGACATACCCATGTCCCCGCTCAACCTCCCCGCCGCCACCCAGGCCGCCGCCGCCATCGGGCGGAGCCATGTGATCGTACACGACATCGAACCCTCCGCCTGGCAAAACCGGCCCACCCCATCCACCGCAAGTCAAGACCGCATGGTCGAACTCCTCTCCGACCTCTCCCTCTACATGAAAGACCCCCGCAACCGCCAGGCCGTCATTAGCCGCCGCACGATGGAAGATTTCGAGGACAAAGAAAGTTTCTTGCGCAACAGGGCTAGACTGTAACTGTCCCCGCTGAAACTCAAACGGCTTTGTATCTTTGTCAAAAATTAAACGATATGGCAACAAAGGAAGGAAAAATAGAAAACCGCCACTTTGGGATTGGCGCATTGCTCATTCTTGCGGGCGTGGTCATGCTGTTTGTGGCAATGTACATCGACCCTAAAGGGAAGATAGACGGAACCGTGCTCGGGGCCGCGGGCGAAATGTTTGTGCTGGCTGGCTCAATGTTGGGACTGGATGGCTATGTAAACTATAAGATTAAAAAGTTTATCGGCAATAACGAGGAAAACAAATGAATATCATCTACAATAACAAAGGTGTTCCGGTGCTGATGGGAAGTGACCGAATGTTTGCTGTCACCGTGTCGGCACCGAGTAAGAAGAGTGAAGAGTCTCAGGAGACCTTCACCTTCAGAAACCACGAGTTTGTATGTTGGGGTCCGGGCAACCGCTACCCAGACGATGCCGTGCGTGTCATCGGTACAACAGGAGTGCTATCTACCGCCATTGGATTCAAGGCTCGCACATCCTTCGGACAGGGCGTTGTGCCTATGGACATCACCGGCTACGATGATGATGGCAATATGACCCTGCGACCCTGCGCCGACGTTAAAGTGCAACGCTATTTCCGTTCTTACGAGTTCCGACAGTACATGAGCCAGGCCTTTCGCGACTTGTTCAAGTTCGGAAACTGCTTCCCCATCTTCTATTTTAACCAGGATGGCACGAAGATTGTGCGCCTGATACTGCGCAACGCCCGCCATTGCCGTGTGAGTAAGGATAAACAATGGCTATGTGTCTACCCTGATTTCGACGACAGCCTGCCGACAGATGAAAAGGGTGAGGTGATAAGGATGCTTGACGAAGATGCCCCATTTTTTGACCTCGGCGTTATGAAGGCGACAGGCAAACTGAAGGGTAAACCTATTGCGTTTCCTCGCATCAGAAACTATTACAGCAACAACGATTTCTACGGCATTCCCGATTGGGATGCCGCTTGGAAAAGCGGTTGGGTCGACATTGCCCACCGTATACCCAAGTTCCTTGCCAAGAGCTACGCCAATGCCATGACGTTGATGTGGCATATTCAGATACCCGCAGACTATTGGGACAACAAATATCCAGAGTCAGAGTACCCGACGAAAGAGGCCCGGACAGCGGCTATAGAAACAGCCATGCAGGAAATAGAGGATTCTCTGTGCGGCGAAGAGAACGCAAACAAGACAATCATCACGGAATATGAGATAAACGATTATACAAAGGTGCCGAAAGAGTGGAAGGTGGAACGCCTGAAGAATGAGATTGATGCCAAAGAGCGACTTTCGACATCGGCGGCCGCCAACAGTGAAATTCTCTTTTCCATGATGCTCAACCCCTCTGTGCTGGGTGCCGGTATGCCGGGAGGTGCTTATGCTGGCAACGCTGGTAGCGGCTCGGACATCAGGGAGAGCTTCCTTGTATCAGTAATCACCACTTACATCGAGAAGCAGCAAGTCCTTGACCCAATCATGTTGCTGTTACGCTTCAACGGGCACGATGAAGACCTGGTGCTGAAATACAAGGAAACAATACTAACGACGCTTAACACCGGCCAGGCTAAAGAGGAAATCAACACATGATGTTTCGCCCCTTCGTTTGCGATCCTGCCCAACCAAACCAACCTCGGAGAGATCGCCCAGGCGCAAACGACGGGGCATATAATGAATAATACTATGCTGACAGAACCCAGTTTTTTCAAGAAAGAGAGTAACGCCGACGGAGCGGCAGAGTTTAAACGCTGTCTGCCGGTGAATGTAAACACGTCGTTTACCACGCTTGCACCCGCTATCGCCACTGTGGAACAACAACGGCTGAAGCCTGTACTCGGTGCGCTTCTCTTCGACGAGGCGGCCGCATATTACGCCACCAAAGGAATCAAAGGAAACGACGCTGTTAAAAATGAGTTGGTCGCCCTGATCCAAATGGCCGTCGTGCGACTGGCCTATTGGGACAGCTTCGACCAACTGGCCGTGATGATGGCTGACACGGGCATTAGCGACCATAACGCCGAGAACCGTGCCTATCGCTATCAAGCCGACGCACTGAAAGACTCACTTTTGAGGCAGGGTTTTAACTATCTCAATCAGATTGTGGGTTATTGTACGGAGCATATTCTAGCCCTGCCTCTCTTCCGACAGTCGGAAGAGTACAGCATCATGGAAAGTAGCATCATTCGCTCATTGAAGGAAATGGAAAGCGTCGTGCCGCTGAATGGCGACTATTTCCTGTTCTCACGTCTGCGTGGCTATATCGGCGAGACGGAGGCAATGGAGCTGCCTTACCGTGTAGGATCCACGCTGGCCACCTTGCTGGCCACCAGCCGAAACGAAAATCGTATCTCTGTCCTGATGCGCTCGGCTCGCGGTTTCGTGGCTCACTGGAGCATGGCCGAGGCCTCTCCGTTCCTCAATATCGTCATGACACCACAAGGACTCATGCTGATGAGCGAGAAAGACGGAGGTAGTCATGGGGGGAGAACAGCAAACACCCCACGCCCGGACATGCTCGGAGCCTACCAACAACAACACAGGGAAATGGCAGAGCGGTATATCGGGCAGCTCGTGACATACTGCAAGCAGCACGTCGAGGTTTACCCCGAAATCGCCGAAATAGGGCTTTCCTCCGACCATGAGAAGACGGCAGGACATCGAAACAATAGAGGTAAAAAAACATTCCTGGCATGAATAACTTTTTGATAGATTACACAGTCTATATGCGCTCACTGGCCGAGAGGCATAGGGAGCTGCACCACTCCACAGAAGAAAAGCATTTCTTCCGTGGCGAGTTGGAAGAGTTCTGGAAACAGTTCCGATCCGACGTGTGCTTTCCCTGCTTGATTGTGGAAGGCAGCGACAACGAATATTCCGGCTCGGTACATAACCTGGTGAAGAAGCGCAATACGTCGTTTATCGTCGCTGACCGTTACGACCAGCACGACGACTACGACGAAATCCAACTGAAGATGAGCCGGTGCGAAGAGATTGCCGAGCAGATTATGGGACGCATCCTCACCGATGAGGAAAACACCCCATTCTATAAGGTCGAAGTGGAGAGCATTTTCGGGCAGTATCTTCAGAACGAGTCCAGCCGATACGTCGGCTACCGAATCTCTTTCAATGGCGAGACTACGAGCTGCTTTTTCTCACCTGACGCTTTCTCTAATGAAACAGATTGATTTCGTTGTCGCCGGTAAGAGGTATGATTACAACGTGCCGGAAAAGTGGGAAGAGGTGACCGCCGAACAATTCCGCACATTTGTAGCGGTGGGTGAGTTCGGTGTGGAACTGGTACGCCGTATTGTGGGTATGGCGGACGTGATCGCAGTAAATCTCACCGTCGCCGAATGGTGGGCGGTGTGCCATGAGTTCGACTGGATGAAAGAGACGGATAATGTCGGCAAACTGTTTATTGACGTTGTGACGTTTCCAGACGGCACAGTATGCTACGGCTATAACGCCGATTTCTCAAACGTAACGTGGGAAGAATGGATGTTTGCAGATACCTATGCCTACAAGGGGCGGTGGGATGTGGTGGCCGCCGTGCTTTACCGTCCAGAACGCCAGGACTGGAACCACGAAACCGACCGCCGCATCCCATTCACCAAGTACGGAGCATCGGAGCGCATGAGTCAGACGGCAAAACTGGATCCGCTGACCCTGCGTTGCATACAAGTAAACTATCTGCTTCTGCGCAAGCGGCTGACCGACCACTTCTATCATATATTTATCGACTCCGACGATGAGGACAAAGAGAATGACAGACAAAAGAAGCAAGGGGCTACCGATTGGCTGACAATCATCCGTAACATGATGGGAGATAATTTCTACGAAGAGCAGAAATATTTCCAACTGTCGGTGCCGAGTGTATTTTTTCAGCTGGAAGCACGTGTGAAGGAGGCACGAAAAAATGGGAACGGATAAGCAGATAGTCATCGTCGGAACAGGGTGGCACGGCAACGACGGATTGGAGGGGTATTATGCATCCGTAAGGTACAACTACGACCGCCCGGCATACGTCATCCGACGCGACGGCAGTATCGAGGCCACACCGCTTGGCTATGGCCAAACATTGGCCATAGAGAATGTCGGGCCTGTTGTACAGCATGAGTGGCTATGGTACCCGGCTCTGCCTGATGAATCCGGCAGATATGGCCGCATTGCCGGTGCTGACCCGATACGTGTTCCATACGAGTTTTGCTCATGCAAGCCATACCACGGTTGCCAGCACTATGAATATGTGCGCGACAAGCAACTTGCTACGCTTCGGGAGGTGATTGTCCGCTGGCTGTCCGAATTCTCCATACGCTACCCCTATGACAATCAAATAGGCACTATCTGCCCCCGTGCCCAGGCAGGAAAGAGCGGCATATACTTCGCCAGCAGCTTCGACCCCACCAGGGCCGACATACACCCTCAAAAGGAAATCATTGACATCATCAAAGCATACGCATCATGATTACAATAAAGGTCGGCGGCACGCCTCTATATATCCCATCAGATACAGCCCTGGTACTCGAACAGAACAATGCCGCCCTCGGCGACGAGGGTATAAGCGCCGATGTGGTGTGGACTTTCGAGATTCCAGCAGAACCCAATCAACGTATTCTAGGAGCGGTGCAGTATCTGTATAGCGGCGGCAATCGCCGCTACGAGTGCGAACTGTCTATAGACGGAGTGCCATTTAGCCGGGGAGATTTGTATATACAGAGTGCCATCGACGAGCGGCGGCTTTCATGCGGTATTGTGTCCAACGACTTCGCTATTGGCTTCGGCGACCGCCTTCTGCGTGAAAACGACTACGGAAACGATGTGGTCATTTCCCAGACAGAAAACGGCCATAAGCAAGGGTGGCGGGACTTTCTGTTGGAGAGCCTGAAAGACTGCAGCATATACAAGTTTTTCTTGTTCGTCAATAGCAAATTCTACGACAACAACGACGATTACGGCTATCACTCCAACAAGATTTCGCCGCTGGTGGAGAGCAACAACGAAAATGCAGACCTCACTACGGGCTATGTCAATAGGCTGTTTTTTGGCATGTCTCGTTTCGAGGATTCGTGGCCTGATATTACGTACAGCATCAATGAAGACGAGGAAGCGGCAAAGCGTGGTTGCCGACTGTTTAACGAGGCCAACAAAGAAAAGCAGAACGGCTATTGTTTTGCACCAGCATTGAGGCTTGATTGGCTCGTGCGAAAGGTGTTCGAAAACGCGGCATTAAGCAGCAGGGGTACTTTCTTCACGTCGCCATATATCAAAAAACTCTACAGTCAGTCGATGAACGCCATGGACGGCGACATATACCAATACGGTATCAATACATGGCTCCGTGTGGGCGGGAATATCACATTGTATAACGGTACAATAAATAAATGCCAGAAGTTCGAGGTCGACAGCGACCAGGCACAGCACACCTCTTTTGGATGGGGTACCGGGGTAAACATAGGCTTTCGTTTATTACTACCTGAAGAAGAGTTGGTTAAAAACAGTACCGACACCAGCGGAATCATAAACACTCCAGTTGCATCCTGGAGAACCGATGTGGATTTTGTTGATGAAATTTATGCCCTCGCCATAGGAACGTCCGACAGTACACTTCCAACTATACGTATGGCCCTCAATACAACTGAAGCGGATGGGACAAAAGTGTTCAAGTATGGCCGACCAATGACCAAGGCTGAAATAAAAAGCATGATTGATTCGGACAGACCTGACAGCGTCAACCTTGAACACGTCTGGAGTGTTGGCAATAGTACAGGAAACGTGGAATATTATGGCACCTGGGGAGCCCTAATCACCCATAAAAAAACAGTGCCGCTCATTCACACCACGCATAGCACATTGGTACAGCTGACATGGAGCAACAGCAAGCGGGTGTTTTATCGAGGTGAACACGGAGGATATATAGAGGGTAATGTGCTACAAAAGATAACAAACGATGTCACAGACAGCGTACCTCAATACATCCGATTGGTGAAATGCAAAATTGGCACGATGAAGGGCGATGTTTATAGTCCCTGGACTTTAGACAAACTGACCATAAACAACTATGGGGATTTTGAAATAATATACGACTACACTATAGAGGACAGCCTACAGATAGATTCAACCGACATTCCTCTTAATATCTTCTCTAACGTGCTTCGTTGGCGCGACCATGTGCCAAACCTCACCAACGGCGAGTTTTTGGCAAAGGTGCGTGAGGCCTTCGGCCTGCAAATGTTCGTCAATCCTATGACGCGCGAGGTGCAGCTTGATTTCTTCCGCGACGTACTGAAGGGCAACTCTTTCGATATATCACAATGGGTAACCAGCAAGGAACGAATGGAGTACGCCCCTAAAAAATATACCATCAGTTTTTCTTCGACAATCGGTAAAAAAGAAGTGGCAGAGCAGAACATCATCGGGGACGTTCCGAAGAAGGAGGATCTTCCCCCTGCAGTAGTCCGCAAAAATAAGCACTTCTTCGTCGAGAACGAACTGGCCAACCGCCGGAGCACACAAGTAAAGGATACCTCAAAGTTTCGTTGGGAGCAATCAGGGGGCGACACCAGAACGCTTGTAGCAGGTGCGCTTGATGCCAGCGAGACAGAAGAGATTGAGATTGACATGGCCATCCCTAATATGACTTATGCCGATGAAATCAGCAAAGAGGCCGACAAGTACGTCTGCCAGGTGGAAACAAAGGGTTGCTCGGCCATGCTTGACGAAGAATATAACGGAGAGTTCGATATGGTGCTACAGCAGTATAGAGGAAAGCGAATGCTACTGCCAAGCCTCTATATCGAGGACGCTAACCCAACCATATACAACCAGAACGGCACAGAAAACGCAAGCGCAATAAGCCTGGCTGCCGTCGGTAAGCGTTCTATTGGGGAAATGTGGCTTCGGCCTCTCTATGACCTCAAAGGCAACTGCGACTGCTACCGACTCATGGCACACTTGCCAACGTGGGCGTTCCTGAAGGTGATGGCCACGCTCCAGCCCCAATACGGCTCACCATACGAACAGGAACGGTGGCTCTACTGCGACGGCTTGAAGATTATGCCGAAGAAGATAAGCTGTGAGTTGTCCGGGCGTGAAAGCATCGTGTGTACCATCGAGGGCGTGGCCCCTCACATAGACCTTTCGGGGCTGTAGTCAGAAGTCGGGAGCGTTGTTATAGATTCGCTCGTTAAGACCTGGGTCGTAATGGTCGGTGTAGATGTTCTGAATGGCTATGCTGCTATGGTCAGCGTGGTGCTGCACTGTCAGCTGGTCAACACCAGCGTGAAGTAAGTCAGTCAGCCCTGTATCGCGTAAGGAATAGAGTTGCATTTTCTTCGGCAAGCCGGTAGCATTACGCATACGCTCCCACGATTTTTGAAAATAGGACTTGTTCACCGGCACGGTGTCAGGATCCAAATTTTCATTTTTTCCAAATAGATATAAATCAAGGTTTTTGTATTTTGCCAAAATGGGAGATAGCAGCCCATCAAGAGAAGGTGTCAAGGTGGCACTCCTCTCTTTGTGGTTTTTGGCATTGTCGGCCGGAATGACTATATAATGTCGGTCAAGGTGAATGTGTTTCAGCTGGATTTTGAGTATTTCTGCCGGACGTATGGCAGAGGAATAGACCAACTGACAGACAATATTCATGGCCGGACGTGTGGCAGCATAATGAGCCGCTACTTTCTTCCGTGCTTCCGCTGGTATCAGAGTGCGGATTTTCGGTTCTTTCTTCAAAGTTTTCAATCCGGCAAACGGATTTTCTTTTGCATAACAATGTTCTACAGACCATTGGAAGAAAGCCCTCATAACCTTCAAAGTGTTATTATAACTTCGGTGGCGGTTGCCCTGGGCCAGCACGTCATCCATGTAGAGCACAGCCATTGGGCGAAGGAACGTGCCGCTGTATCGGTCGGCAAGGCCGTTATCCTCACACCAGCGAAGCCAGATGTCGGTGATGCTGCCGTACTGTGTGAGTGTAGTGGACCTGCATCCTTCCGCGCCTTTGGCCGTCAGGAACTTCTCGCGCAGGATGGCCAAAGGAGTGTACAACCGGCTATCCTCCGTCGCATGAAGCGGACTCCAGCCGCCGCGTAGTTTGGCATTCAGGTTGTCTGCCACTTGCTGGGCGGCGAGTAAACGCTGCCGCTTGTTAGGCATACGGCTGACAAGTCGGGTGAGCTTGATGCGCTTGCGCTGCATCTTTTCGGTCAAAGGGTCGACAATGAAATACTCAACGACAAGACCGACAGAGGGCAGTTGCTTTACTACAGCCGGGAGATAGTTCTGTATTACGTTGAGCTGACTTGATGACATTTTTTTTCTTGGCGACAGAAATTCATTCAATCACCTCGAAAAAAATCCGATGTTTCGCTTTTGTTCCGATTTTTTTTCTAAAATCGGCGCAACTTGCTGTATTTTAATCTTTGTGACCCCGGCGGGATTCAAACCCACGACTTTCGGAACCGGAATCCGA
>ERZ842401.4877-NODE-4877-length-15247-cov-7.849131_pt1 | contig 15247 bp, 17 predicted proteins | sample MGYA00521270_ERZ842401 | MGnify/ENA primary metagenome ERZ842401 (study PRJEB31892, sample SAMEA3878208) | bioreactor metagenome | biome: Moose rumen | place: Sweden | collected 2011-10 | study: EMG produced TPA metagenomics assembly of the PRJEB12797 data set...
AAAGCCACGCGGCGAACGGTAAGGTTATCGCCGCCAAAATCAGCATGGGCACGAAGTCAAACGCCACGTCGGCGAGCGATCACCTTTCCGGATAGATTCGGCGCACGGCGTCCAGAGCGAATCGCATCGGATTGGCGAACGTGATTATCTGCAAAGCCTCCGGCATGTTCTCCACGGGCGTCGCCATGCCTGACAGCAAGACCATTGGCATAAGCAATACGAAGCAGTAAACCATGACTTGTTGCATTGTCGGCGAGATTGCCGAGATTGATAAGCCAAGCCCCACGCAACTTAGTATGAAGACGAAGATTGTCACGTACAGCGAGAGCAAATCGCCCGCGAATGGGATTTTGAACCATAAACGGCAGATTAACAGCACCAACGTCGCTTGGAAGATGCCGACGACGATTGGCACGACTGCTTTGCCGATTAGGATTTCGGGCGGCGATAACGGCGTCACCAACAGCTGGTCGAACGTCCCCTGTTCGCGTTCACGGGCGACGGATAATCCGCTCAACATTAAAACTTGCACGAGGCTCAGCATAATCATCAACGTGGGCAGGAAATTCCAACGCGTCACGAGGTTTGGATTGTACCAGGAAATTGTTTCGACGGTCACGGCATTGAGCTTGGGATTGCGCGAAGCGTTAAAGCTCCCGACGATGCTCCCGACGTAGCTTGACGCCGGTGACGCCGTCATAGTGTTGCGTCCGTCCGTGATGACTTGAATCGCCGCCCGCTTATCCGTCAACAAACTCTGCGCGAAATTCGGCGGAATGCTCACGACCGGAATCACTTCGCCCGAATCGATACTTGCGGCAATTTCGTTGGCATTGGCAAGCGTGCGCACCCGTTCAAACGCCCTGCTGCCGTCAAGCCGCGCAACCGGCTCCGTCGATTCTCTGCTACGATTTAAATCCAACAGCGCGTAGGGAACTTTATCCAAGTCATACGTCGCTACGTATCCGAAAATTATGCTCTGCATGAAAACCGGCACGACCAGTATCGCTTTGGTCTTCGGGTCTTTCAACGTCGAGAGCAATTCTTTTTTTATCATGAAAAGCATCCGCAATCACGCCACCCGCTTTCGTGTGATTCTCAACGCCGCGCCCATGAACAGCACCGCGTAGCCCAAAAGTATCGCGCAGTTTTTGAATATCAACATCCAGTTGTTGCCCGCGAGGAACAACGACTTCAACAGCTCCAAATAATAAGTCGGCGGCAAGACGTGCCCGATTGCGTTCACCCACGACGGGACGCTGTGCAGGTCAAAGATAAAGCCCGATAACATCATCGACGGCAGGAACCCGACGATTAGCGCGAGCTGACACGACAGGAATTGGCTTTTGGTAGCCGCCGAGATTAACAGCCCTATACCCAGCGCGACGAACAGATATAAAATCGTGGCGAGCAGCAGAATCAAAAATGAGCCGTGCAACGGGACACCGTACAACAAACGCGCCGCCGCCAAGCACAGCATGAATCCGAACATCGCCAGGCAAAAGTAGGGAATCATCTTTGCCAAAAGTATTTCGACGATTCGGACAGGCGTAACGAAAATCGCCTCCAACGTCCCGCGTTCCCATTCACGCGCCATAACCAACGCCGTCAAAAAAATCCCGACCAGCGTCATTATCAACATCATTAAGCCCGGCACGAAATACCACGTACCGGAATTGGCGTCGTTGAACCAAACGCGGCTTTCAATCGTGACGACGCCGTTGCCCGCGAAACTGCCGTATCGCCCCGTGTTGTAGGTTTGGAAGCCCGCCTCGACGTAGCCCTTAACGGCGGTGGCAGTGGTGTTGTTCACGCCGTAAAGAATCAGCTGAACTTTGGCGTCTCTGTTGGCGAGCTTAGCCGCGAAATTGTTGGGGATAACGATAATGGCGTCGACAGCCCGCGAGTCCATCAAAGCGCGTCCGTCGTTGAAGTTGGTGACGTAGCGCGGCGAAAAATATTCCGAGCCGTCCAGAAAGCTGACGGCGTCCTGCGCGGTGGGCGAGGCGTCTTGGAGCACGACGGCGATTGGTACGTTTTTCACGTCGAGCGAAATGCCGTAGCCCATGATTAGGATTAGGACGATTGGCAAGACCGCGCCGATTAGGATTGAGCTGTTGTCGCGGCGGAGCCGGATAAATTCTTTGCGAATGAGCGCGACGAGCCGCCTTAGCGAATTCATGTCAAGCACCTCTGGAACGTTCGACGATAGCGATAAAAATTTCATTCATGGTGGAGCTTTCGTTGCCGTGACGAGCGCGAATTTCCTGCGGCGTGCCCAGAGCCAGAATCTTGCCGTGGTCTTGAATCATCATGCGGTCGCAGTATTCGGCTTCCTCCATGAAGTGCGTCGTAACGATAATGGTCGTGCCCTTGGCGGAAAGGTCGGTTATCTGCCGCCAAAAGTCACGTCGCGCCAAAGGGTCAATGCCGCTGGTCGGTTCGTCGAGGAACAGGATTTTGGGCTTATGAATCAGAGCCGCCGCCATAGAGAGCCGTTGCTTGTAGCCGCCGGGCAAATCAGCGGCGTTTTTATTTTCGGAGCCGCGCAGATGAAATTCGAGAAGTTCAGATTCTCCGGCACAGTCAAGTTGCCGTAGAGCGAAAATTTCTGCGCGACGTAGCCGATATTCGCCCGCGCCTGAGTCCGTGCAGTCCGCAAGTTGACGCCCGCCACGCTCAAGAAACCGTCGGTCATAGGCAAAAGCCCGCAGAGCATTCGGAACGTCGTAGTCTTGCCCGCGCCGTTCGGCCCTAACAATCCGAAGACTTCACCGCGCCGAACGTCGAAGCTGGTCTTATCAACCGCCGTGAAGTCTCCGAACTTGCGCACGAGGTTTTTGACTACGATGTCAATTTCGGGCGGCAAGGTGTACGTTTCGTTCAGCGAAAGGCTTTTCATACCCGCGACGCGTTCAAGATTTGTATCGTGCTCATCGGCGTGGAGGAGAATCATGAAGCCGTCTTCGAGGCGGGCGGCAATCGATTCGACGGGCAAGTTCAAGCATTCGGAAAAAATTTCGGCGTCGAGACCTGCGCGGACAATGAAACGCACGAAATTTCCTTCGGGCACCGCGTCGACGACGGAGCTTTTATCGTCGAGGAGAATACTTTGCAGGACACGCGTCGGGAAATCGGGCGGCGTCTTCACACGAAAGCAACGCCCCTGCGCGACGGCTTTAATTTCTTCGGGCGAGCCGCTACGCAGAATTTTGCCGCGATTGAGGACGAAAACCCGTTCGCACAGCTCCGCCTCGTCCATGTAAGCCGTACTGACCAGCACGCTTAGATTTTCCTGCGCGACGAGCGTTTTGATAATCTGCCAAAGTTCGCGCCGTGACAGCGGGTCGACGCCGACGGTTGGTTCGTCGAGCAACAGCAATTCGGGCGAACGCACCAGCGTACACGCCAAGCCGAGCTTTTGTTTCATGCCGCCCGATAATTTCCCCGCCAGTCGTTCCGTAAATTTTTCAAGCCCCGTCATTTCAAGTAGCCGTGCGAATCGAGCCCGCCGCGCAGATTTTTTCACGCCGTGCAAGTCCGCATAAAGCGTCATATTTTCCGCGACGGTTAAATCTTCGTAGAGCCCGAATTTTTGCGGCATGTAGGAAATTTTTTCTTGAATCGCCTGTTCGTTTCCGCGCACGTCGAGCCCCAAGACTTCAAGCGTCCCGCCCGAAGGTGTCAGCAAGCCCGCGACGAGCCGAATCAGCGTCGACTTACCTGCGCCGTCCGGTCCGATTAGTGCCGTCAACGTCCCAGCCGTCACGTCGAGGTTAAGCCCGTCGAGCGCAGTGACGCCCTTAAAATTTTTCGTCAAGCCCCGCGCAGTGATAACGTTCATTGCAGGTCAATCGCGACAGTTGCGGGCATTCCGAGCCGCAGGATATTTTTCGAGTCCTCGACGTAGACGCGCACCTCGTAGACCAGCGAAGTCCTCAGCTCGTCAGTCTGGACGGTTTTGGGCGTGAATTCCGCCGTCGACGAGATGTAGCCGATTTGCCCCGCGATAGCCGTGTCGGGGTAGCTGTCGATGAAAACCTGCGCGGCTTGTCCCTCGAAGACTTTGCCGAGGTCAGCTTCGTTGACGTAGGCGCGAATCCATTTCCGTTCGTTGAGCGAAATTTTGAAGAGCGGCGCGGACGGTGACGCCATATCGCCCACTTCCAAAAGCCGCGAACGTATCACGCCGTCGGTCGGCGATGTCAGCTCGTATTGCGTCAGCAGGAATTCTTGACGCGCCAATTCGTCGCGCAGGGCTTGAAGTTGCGCCTCCGCCTCGGCTATGTCCTCGTAACGCGTGCCCGTCGTCTCTTCGTAAACCGCTTGAATTCGGTTGTAATGCTGTTCGGCGTCGTACAAAATCGCCTGTGCCGCCTCGACTTTCGCCTGTGCCTGCGCGAGGTCTTCGGGACGCGTGCCGTTTTTGAGCTTGAGTATAACCGCCTCTTGCACGTTGATTTGTGAACGCGCCTTTTCGATTGTCAGCTTGAGTTAACGATTGTCCGGTCGCGCAAGAAGTTGCCCGGCTTTAACGGCGTCGCCCTCTTCCGCGAATATCTCTGCAATGCGGTCGCTCTGTCTGAATGCCGGCGTCACCTCGCGCACGTCGACATTGCCCGATAGCCGCAATGAATTTGAACGTTCCGCCTCGACACGTTCTTGGTTGCTGAAATAAAAAAATGCGCCGCCGAACATTGCCGCCAACAACGCCACTGCGAAAATCTCCTTAGCCAACGCGTTCGCCTCCCGTTAAAAGTTTTGTTTTAAGTCAGCGCATGATTCCCCTGAAGAAAATTTCCTGTGCCTGCTTGAGGTATTCGTCGAAGGTCTTGCCTGCCAGCAAATTTTTTGCAAAGTTCGGCATGATGAAGACGAAGTGCGCTATACTGAACAGGACGAGCGTCATACTTTCGGGGGCGGTCTTAACTTCGGCGTCAATCTCGGCAAAGAATTCGCTCGGCTGATTTATTTCTGTGAACAGGAGCTTTATCGTGTAGGGCGACGTTTGGTAGGTCTCGCCGATAGCCGCGAAGATCAGCTCCAACTTTTTGACGGGCGACGATTCGCGCTGATTGATTGCGTCAGCTAAGCGGTGCGCGTTCTTGAAGTGTTTGCGCAGAATTATTTCGCGAACGGAGACGCCCGCATAGCCCTTATCGGCAAAAAGCGGCGTTGCCATCTCGATGATTCGTCTTGCCGTGTCGTCTTGAAGGTTTTCCAAGTTGCTACCTCCCTCAAACGCTCATTTGCTACGGCTAGTATAGAAAATTCTTCGACGGCTGTTAATTCGCGTTGACAAGAATTTTATCAGGGCAATATAATCAACCAAAAACGGCGGAGGTTTTGGTAATGGTCTATTTGGCAGGGGCGGGCGCGGGCGACTTCGGACTTTTGACGTTGCGGGCTTGCGAAGTGTTACGGGCGGCGGACGTTGTGATTTACGACCGATTAGCTGACGATGCGATTTTGAACATCTGCGCGGGGGCACGGAAAATTTACGTGGGCAAGGCGGCGGGGCGTCACACGCTCAAGCAGGCGGAAATAAATCAACTGTTGGTCGAGGAGGCGCGGCGCAATAAAATCGTGGTGCGTCTCAAAGGCGGTGACCCGTTCGTATTCGGGCGCGGCGGCGAGGAGGCTCTTCATCTGCGCGAACACGGTTTGCCGTTCGAGATAATCCCCGGCGTCACGAGCGCGATAGCCGTCCCCGCCTATGCCGGCATCCCCGTCACGCACAGAGGCATTGCGACGAGTTTTGCAGTCGTCACGGGGCACGAAGACCCGACCAAGCCCGAATCGTCAATCCGTTGGGACAAGCTGGCTACGGCGGTCGACACGCTGATTTTTTTAATGGGCGTCGCCAACCTGCCGCAAATCGTCGACAAGCTGATTGAACACGGCCGAGCACCCGATACGCCCGCCGCGCTGATTCGTTGGGGGACTAAGCCCGCGCAGGAGGTTTTCGTCACGACACTGGCGGAGGCTCCGAACGTCGCGATTGAGCCGCCCGCAATATTTGTTGTGGGCGAAGTCGTTAATCTGCGCGAGCAACTCAAGTGGTTTGAACTGCGTCCGCTGTTCGGCAAGCGAATCCTGGTGACGCGGGCGCGGACTCAGGCGTCGAAGTTGTCAACGGCGTTGCGGGATTTGGGCGCGGAGGTCGTCGAGTGCCCGACAATAAAAATCGCGCCGCCCTCCGACAATTTCAGGCGGCTTGACGCGGCGATAACAAATCTGCGCGGCTTCGATTGGCTGATATTCACCAGTGCCAACGGCGTCGATAAATTCTTTGAACGTCTGAAAGTTCACGGCTTGGACGCGAGGGCTTTAAACAAAGTGGCGGCTATCGGCTCTGCGACAGCGGAAAAGCTTTCCGACTTCGGAATTATCGCTGATGTCGTTCCAAAAAATTTTGTGGCGGAAAGTCTGGCTGATTCGCTGAAAAATATCGTCGACGGGCGGAAGGTTTTGCTGGCGCGGGCGGAGGAGGCGCGTGACGTTTTACCCGAAGCCCTTAAGCAATTTGGCGCGAATGTCACGATTGCCCCCGCCTATCGAACTGAAGCCGAGGCTCCCGCGCAGATTGACTTCGACGCGCTCGACCTTATGACATTCACCAGTTCCTCGACCGTTCGTAATTTCGTTGCGACTTACGGCGTTGAACCGTTGCAAAGAATTCCGACCGCCGCCATTGGCACGATTACCGCGCAGACGCTTAAAAGTTTCGGCGTAACCGCTACGATTGTCGCCGAGGAATTCACTATCGGCGGACTTGTCGACGCCATTAAAAATTTTTATGGAGGAAACATTGCATGAAACTGATTCAAAAGGGCGGCTTAATTGGTATCGTCAAGGCGGAAATTGACGAGCTTATCGCCGCGAAGAATTTTATCGGGCTCAATCGTTCGCCTCGTGCGGAAAAGGTCATCGTCTCGCTGACTTCCTACAAGCCGCGAATCCACGACGTGAAGTATACGATTTATTCACTGCTCAATCAGGCTTTCCCGCCCGATAAGCTGATTCTGTGGCTCGACGAAGATTCATTTCCGCGCCGCGAGAAAGATTTGCCGCGTGACCTGCTTAAGCTCAAAGCGTTCGGGCTGACAATCGATTGGTGTGAAAATCTGCGTTCGTACAAGAAGCTGATTCCCGCGCTGGAAAAGTATCCCGACGACATTATCGTCACGGCGGACGACGACATTTTTTATCGCCCCGACTGGCTCAAGATTCTTTACGACGCGCATTTGCAAGAGCCTGATTGCGTCATTGCGCACCGCGCCCATCGTGTTCGTCTTGACACGCAGGGCAATATCTATCCCTACGCGCTGTGGCAGTTTGAAATAAATCCCCCCCCCCAAACGATATACTAATTTCTTCACGGGAGCGGGCGGCATACTCTATCCAACGAAATTTCTTTACGAGCGGAGCGGGGGCTCTGTTCAAAAAAAAAATCTTCCACGACGACATTTTGAAGCGTGATATTTTTATGGAGCTGTCGCCCCGCGCCGACGACATTTGGTTTTGGGCGATGACCGTCTTGAACGACACGAAGATTGTGATTCCGCCCGATGCTCACAGGAATTTAATTTACGTCGACATTGATACGCAACTCGACGGCGAAACTTTATGGGCTACAAACATAACCCAAAACGACGTTCAGCTTCGGAAGATTATCGAACATTACCCTGCCCTGCTCGAAAAGCTGATTCGTGAAACCGTGACGTTCAAGCCGTACCTTAGCGTCGTTCTGCCCGTAAAAAACCCCTCCAATATCACCACGCACCTCCAAAATATTTTCCGCCAACGTTTCCCCGACTTTGAGCTGATTCTTATCAATCTCGGCTCACGCGTGACTGTCCCGAATTTGCCAACGAATTTTCACGTCATAAACTACGCGGGCGGTTCAATCGGCGACGCGCTCAATCTCGGCTTGCAACGGGCGGCGGGTGATTATGTCTTGTTCACGGACGAAAATTCAATCCTTCCATACGGGGCACTCGAAAATGTTGCAAAGACGGCGGACAACTCAAAGGCGGACGTAATTCACTTTGCAGGGCACATCCGCCTCGACGACAGAACGCCCGCCCTCGATGATACCCCCGAATTAAACCGCGACGCTCCGACTTTTCTCGCCGTTCCCAAACAACTCCGCGCTATTCTGTGGCTCCAAAACAAATTGAGCCGCCGCCTCTGCACGAAGATTTTCAAGCGCGATTTCCTACTCAGACACGGAATAACTTTCGGCAACGACCTCGCGGAATTCATGTTCCACGCACTGATTCAAGCCGATAAATATCTGCTCGTACCGCAAGCGTTCAGTTTCAGCAAATAAACCGTTTCCTCGGCGCAGAGAAAATCCTCTGCCATTTTTTTTGCAAGTAAGCCGCGTATCTGCTATGATTGAAAAAAATTTTTAGGGAGTGATTCGCCATGAAGGTTCGCAAAGCGGTTATCCCCGCCGCAGGATTGGGCACGCGCTTTTTGCCCGCGACAAAGTCTCAGCCCAAAGAAATGTTGCCGATTGTCGACAAGCCGACGATTCAATACATAGTCGAGGAGGCGGCGGCGGCGGGCATCGAAGATATTATCGTCGTCACGGGGCGCAATAAACGTTCGATTGAAGACCACTTCGACCGCTCCATTGAACTTGAGATGGAACTTGAACGCAAGGGCAAAGAGGATATGCTCCAAATGGTGCGCGACATCCCCGAAATTGCCAATATCCATTTTATCCGCCAGAAACAGCCGCTCGGTCTCGGTCACGCCGTCCTTACCGCCAGCCACTTTATCGGCGACGAGCCTTTTGCCGTGCTCCTCGGCGATGATGTCGTCGTTTCCAGAAAGCCCGTCCTTCAACAAATGGTCGAGGTCTTCAACGAGTATAAGACTTCGATTTTGGGCGTGCAGGAGGTAGCCGAGGAGGTCGTCAACAAGTACGGCATTGTCGATTGCAAGCACGTCGAGGATAACGTCTACAAGGTCAAAGATTTGGTCGAGAAGCCCACCGTCGAGACTGCGCCCAGTCGTATCGCCATTTTGGGACGCTACATTTTGACGCCGACGATTTTCTCTTTCCTGGAGACGCAGGAGCCGGGCGCGGGCGGCGAAATTCAGCTCACCGACGGGCTTAAGCGTTTGGCTCGCAACGAGGCTATGTACGCGTACATTTTCAAGGGGCACCGCTACGACGTGGGCACCAAGCTCGGCTTTTTGCAGGCGAATATCGAATGCGCCCTGCGCGACCCCAAAATCACCGACGACTTGAAAAATTACATTTCCGCCCTTCATGACAATATGGAGGCGATGTTGGATTATGATTAGGCTCATGTCGAATACGAATCGCGGCGGGGCTGTCGACACGTCGGCTTATTCCTTCGCCGCGACGGAGCCTGTCCGCCTGTTACATACCTCACTTGACGTTTACGCGGAGACGCCGCTTATCGAGCTTAAAGGTTACAACGGCGTCCGTTCGGTTTTGGTTAAGGACGAATCCCGCCGCTTCGGTCTTAAGGCGTTCAAGGCTCTGGGCGGCGTTTGGGCGATTTATAAGGTTATCAGTCGCGAACTCGGCTTGAACAATCCGACGCTTGATGAAATCTTTGCTCGGCGCAACGAACTTTCCGATATGACTTTTATCACGACGACCGACGGCAATCACGGCAAGGGCGTCAGTTGGGCGGCGGGGCTGTTCGGTTGCAAGGCGTTCGTTTTCATGCCCAAAGGTACCGTTGAGGTTCGGGCGCAAGCTGTTCGCGACGCCGGCTCCGCCACGGTCGAGATAACCAATCTGAACTACGACGACTGCGTTAAATATACGGCGCGGCTTGCCGAGGAAAATCATTGGCATTTGATTCAAGACACGTCGTGGGCGGGCTACGAGGAAATTCCCGCGCAGATTATGCTGGGCTATTCGACGTTGGCTTACGAGGCTTTGCGGCAGATGAATTATCGGCGTCCGACGCATATTTTTTTGCAAGCGGGCGTAGGCTCCATGGCGGGCGCGATAGCCGCAGTGTTCGCCGAAAATTTTAAGGACAATCCACCGCGAATCACAATCGTGGAGCCTGTGGAGGTTGCCTGTTTCTATGAGACCATGCGCGTCGGCGACGGAAAAATTCACTCCGCCACGGGCAACGGGCAAACCATGATGGCGGGCTTGAATTGCGCGACGCCTTGCGAGCTTGCGTGGAAGATATTGCGCCGCTTTGCCGCCGACGCCGCGATAATTTCTGACGACATTGCCGCCGAGGCTATGCGGGAACTTGCCGCGCAGGGGATTATTTCGGGCGAATCGGGTAGCGCGGGATTTGCCCTTGCTTATGCCGCGCTAAAATCCGACGCCCTGCGTAATGCGCTCCAAATTAACGATGATGCAATTATTTTTGTCATAAATACCGAAGGCGATACTGACCCCGATAACTACGAAAAAATTTTACGATAAAAGGAGGCAGTACCATGAAAGTTTTAAAGTTTTTATTGCTTTTGCCGATAATCGCGCTGTGTATCGGTTGCGGCTCGGACAATTCCGCCAATAATGCCCTGCGATTCGGCACTGGCGGCGCGGGCGGCATGTATCTGGCTTACGGCAACGAATTGAGCAAGCTGATTCAAGCCGACGGCAACTTTGATGCCCTTGATGTCAAGATGACCGCAGGCTCCGCCGCCAATCTCCGCCTCTTGCGCGAAAAATTCCTGGATTTGGCAATTGTCCAGAGCGATACTCTTTCCAACGCCATTAACGGGCGCGGCGTCTTCGCTACTGCCGGTCCGGGCTTCGGCTACGCCGCCGTCGCGGGGCTTTACACCGAGGCTTGTCAAATCGTCGTTTCGCAACACTCCAATATCAACGAGGTCGGCGATTTGGTAGGCAAAAAAGTTTCCGTAGGCGAACGCGAGTCGGGCGTCCTTCAAAATGCCGAGCAAATCCTCATGACTCACGGCTTGACCTTCGAGATGATTGAACCCGAATATCTTTCCTTCGCGGACGCCGCCGTCGCCCTTGAAAACGGGCAAATCGACGCGCTGTTTATAACCGCCGGTGCGCCCACCGCCTCCATTGCCGACCTCGCCGAGAAAAAGGACATTAAAATTCTCTCAATCGCTCCCGATATTCAAAATAACATGATGAAACTTTATAAGGGTTACACGCGTTGCGTTATCCCCGCCAACACTTACAAGAATCAGACCGAAGATGTGCAAACCGTCGGCGTTAAAGCCGTCCTCGTCGCCAATTCCGACCTCGCCGAGGATAAAGTTGCTTTCCTGACCGAATTCGTCCTTAAAAACGCCAAAAACCTTCCGCATAACGCCACGAACGATAATTTATCCGTCGATTATGCCGTCGGCGACATTCCTGCCAGTTTCCACGCGGGAGCCGCCAAATTTTACGATACTCAAGGCGTCAAGGTGAACATTTACAGCGGCAAATCGGGCGAAAACGTCAAAGCCGCTCAAGACTGATTGCGGGGAGGTGATTTTATGTTTACTGTCGAATTCAACATGTATCAAACGCTTGCCGTTGCCGTCGTCATGCTTTACGTCGGCACCTTGCTTAAGCAGCGCATTCAATTTTTGGAGACTTTTTGCATACCCTCGCCGGTCGTTGGCGGGTTGCTGTTCGCTATCGTAAGTTGTGTCCTTTACACCTCGGAGATTGTCGGCTTTGCCTTCGACGAGACGCTCAAGACTGTCTGCATGGTTGCATTTTTTACCTCGGTCGGCTTCCAAGCCAACATCAAAGTCTTGAAGAGCGGCGGCACCGCGTTACTAATCTTTTTGGGTTGTGTCTGTGCGCTGATTTTTGCTCAGAACTTTTTGGCGGTGTTTCTGTCAAAGATTCTTGACGTGAGTCCGTTTATCGGGCTGTGCACCGGCTCAATTTCGATGGTCGGCGGACACGGCACGGCGGGTGCCTTCGGTCCGGTATTGGAGGATTTGGGGCTTGTCGGCGCAACCACGCTTTGCACTGCCGCCGCGACGTTCGGATTGGTTGCGGGTTCGCTTATGGGCGGTCCGCTCGGTCGCAGGCTTATCTTAGGCAAGGATTTGCTCAAGACCGCCGTTCAAGCCGACGAGACGCCGCTTATCGAGGAGGAGGAGAAACATAAACGCTCCGTGAGCATGTACGCGCCCGCCGCTTATCAGCTGGCTATCGCAATGGGTCTCGGCACGGTCGTATCGATGTTGCTTTCCAAAACGGGCATGACTTTTCCGATTTATATCGGCGCGATGATTGTCGCCGCGATTATGCGCAACTGGAGCGAATTTACCGGCGCGTTCACGGTTCATATCGGCGAAATTAACGACATAGGCGGTATTTGCTTATCGCTGTTCCTCGGCATAGCAATGATAACGCTCAAGCTCTGGCAGTTGGCGGAACTTGCCTTGCCGCTGGTCGTGTTGCTACTCGGTCAAACTCTGCTGATGTTCCTGTTCGCGTACTTCATAATCTTTAACGTCCTCGGTCGCGATTACGACGCGGCGATACTGTCGGCGGGTTCATGCGGCTTTGGCATGGGCGCGACGCCTAACGCTATGGCTAACATGCAGGTTTTGACGGGCAAGTTTGCGCCCTCCGTCAAGGCTTATATCCTCGTCCCCATTGTCGGCTCCATGTTCGCCGATTTCATTAACAGCTTGACTATTACGTTTTTTATCAACTTCATTTAAGGAAGGAAGTCCTACAAATTGTTTGACAAAGGCATGACCAACACGCAGTTTAACATGCACCTCGAAACGTTGGCGAAACTCATCGAAAAGACGGCGAATACCGTTGAGGAAGCCGCGCAGATTGTTCGCGACGCCAAACTTTCCACCGCCGAAGAGGAGCATACCAATTTTGCCCTCAACTTTGCCGCCGAAAATCTTGCGCTCCCCGAAGTGCACGTCGAAAAGTAACAATCCGTTTCAAAATCAAAAAATCCCCCGCGATTATGCGAGGGATAATTTTTTATGTCTTAAGCTTGCCGACAAGGTCGCGAATATTCTTTAAGCCGCAACTGCGCAGGTAAGTTTCCAAATCGTCGGCGATTGTCATTGTGACGGCAGGCTCGGCGAAATTGGCGGTACCGACGGCGACGGCTGAGGCTCCCGCAAGGAAAAATTCTGCGGCGTCTGCGGCGTTACGGATACCGCCCATGCCGATAATCGGTATCTTGACGACCTGCGCGGTCTGCCAAACCATGCGGAGCGCGACGGGCTTGACGGCTCCGCCCGATAAACCGCCCGTAATATTGCCAATCGTCGGTCGCCACGTGTGAATGTTAATTTCCATGCCCATGAGCGTGTTAATCATTGAAAGGCAATCCGCGCCCGCACTTTCGACGGCGAGGGCGATTTTGGTAATGTCCGTGACGTTCGGGCTGAGCTTGACGATAACGGGCTTGCGCGTGGCGTTTTTGGCGGCGTGCGTGACGCGGGCGGCTTGCGTTTCGTCGGTGCCGAAGATAATCCCGCCGTCCTTGACGTTCGGGCAGCTGATGTTAAGCTCAATCGCTTTAACGCCGTCAACGTCCAGAAGTTTGGCGAGCTTGGCGTAATCCTCGACGGAGGAGCCGCTGATATTGACGATGACGTTCATTTTATCCTTAATGCGCGGAAGGATTTTGTTCAGGAAGGCGTCGACGCCGGGATTTTCCAAGCCGATAGCGTTAAGCATACCCGCCGGGGTTTCGGTGATACGGACGCCGTCATTGCCCCTGCGCGGCTTGAGGGTGATACATTTAACCATGACGCCGCCGAGCCGCTTAAGGTCGACGAAACTCTCAAACTCCTCGCCGAAACCGAACGTGCCCGACGCGGCGAATATCGGTGTATTCAATTTAATGCCGCAAAGTTCGGTTTGGAGCGGGTTATCCGCGCAGGTTCGGAAAGTTCGCGGCGTAAAGTTTTTGCCGTGATGTTTATCGATGTGCTGAATCAGGTTGAAGAGATTTTCCAAACATTGGCGGGCGTCGGCGTCGGTGAATTCCTGTTCGTTATGAATGGCGGCGTTACCGAGCTTGCGGCAACGGTGCAGTTTATCGGCAAGATTTTTATCCAAGCCGGCGTTTTCAATCAGCTCGAACAGATTATCGGGCGCGGTTTTATTTTCGGCAACGCAGAGCCACTTAAGGGCGGCGTCGACGGCGGTGCGCACGAGTTTGACGCAAGAATCGCAGGAAGTTCTGAGAGCCGCCTCCGCGTCGATACAGTCCTTGGAAAAGGCGCGATATTCGGGCTTATCGGCAAGGTATGCAAAATTATTCACGCGAGCCACCTCCGAAAACTTTTTCCGCGTCGAAAACGGGGCCGTCCTTGCAAACTTTCCTGCGCCCGTCGGCGGTATCAATCGAGCAGCTCAAGCACGCGCCCAAGCCGCAAGCCATCCGCTTTTCAAATGAGACCTCGCACGGCAGATTTTTATTCAGCGCGAAATCGGCGACGCCGCGCATCATAATTTCGGGTCCGCAGGTGTAAACGGCGGCATAATCGTTCGGCAGGTCGGGCAACAGGTCGGTGACGAAGCCCTTCTTGCCCGTGGAGCCGTCGTCGGTCGTGACGAAAATCTTTTCGACGAGCGGGCGAAATTCCTCAATCCAAAAGTTGACCTCGGAAAAGTTCCTGCCGCCGATAAGCACGTCGGATTTAAAAATCTGCGCGGCGCAAAGGAGCGGAGCAAGTCCCATGCCGCCGCCGACGAGTAAGATTTTGCCGTCGCGGGGAGTAAAGCCGTTGCCGAGTGCTCCGAGGACGTTAAGAGTATCGCCGATGCGCTTTTTCGACAGAATATCGGTGCCGCGACCCACGGCGCGATAAAAAATTGTAACCTTACCGTCCGTCGTGCCTGCGATACCCAGCGGGCGGCGCAAAGTGAGTTCGTCGGCGATTTTGACTTGAACGAATTGCCCCGGGCGGGAACTTTGAGCGAGATCGGGCGCGTCGAGAATCAGCTTGAAAATTTTATCGGCGACCGCCTCGTTAGATAAAATCGTTGCGTTGAATGTGTTCATGACCACACCTCCGCCAAGGATTATAGCATAAAAAAAGACGCGCTTAAATTTAAAGCTCGTCTTTGGTATCGCGCAGGTATCGGCGATTTTGACTTGAACGAATTGCCCCGGGCGGGAACTTTGAGCGAGGTCGGGCGCGTCGAGGACTAACTTGAAAATTTTTGCGGCGACCGCCTCGTTAGATAGAATCGTTGCGTTGAATGTGTTCATGACCACACCTCCGCCAAGGATTATAGCATAAAAAAAGACGCGCT
>ERZ842401.4878-NODE-4878-length-15238-cov-98.263518_pt1 | contig 15238 bp, 14 predicted proteins | sample MGYA00521270_ERZ842401 | MGnify/ENA primary metagenome ERZ842401 (study PRJEB31892, sample SAMEA3878208) | bioreactor metagenome | biome: Moose rumen | place: Sweden | collected 2011-10 | study: EMG produced TPA metagenomics assembly of the PRJEB12797 data set...
CTGAGACCAAGAAGATTCCTTACTTCGACTTCGAGGTTCCCACAGCTCTGCCCAATGTAAATCCTGCTATCCTTGATCCTCGTGACACTTATGCTAACGCATCTGAGTGGGAGGAGAAGGCTAAGGATCTGGCTGCTCGCTTCATCAAGAACTTCGGCAAGTACACCACCAACGAGGCTGGTAAGGCTCTCGTAGAGGCTGGTCCAAAGCTTTAATCGATTTTTGACTTACATCAAAATAAGGGGTGGTTTCACAGGAAATCGCCCCTATTTTATTGCATTCATATGAAAAACACCTTACCTTTGCACCAGTAATCATGCGGATTACTTCGTTATTCATTAGGTTAGTAGTTATATTAAGGTAAAGATTATGTTATTAGATTTTCAAACAACGATGATGTTGGCAGGTGTGGCTTTAGCCACTATCCTAAGCGTCGTAACACTGACGCACACCAACGTACGTTGAGAGGAAAGAGCGCGGAGTGAGTGAGTCATACCGCGCTCTTTTTTGCAAACTTTCCCTAAAATATCACCTTTTATCATATAATTAACTTAATAAAAGGTAGAAATTTGCTCAAATTTGGAGAATTGTGCGTAAATTTGCAGCCGAAATTGGATAAGACTATATTAATGAAACAGATAAAGGCTATAATTATGCTGTTGGCAGCCATGCTCATCATGGCCTCATGCACCAGCAGTTCCAACAGCGAAACGACACTCTATGGCGAGGCTGCCATCACCGCTTTCTCAGTGAGCAAAGCTATCAAATACACCACTACAGAGAGCAGCGACGGTACCATCACCACCACAAAGTCCACCTATACGGCAACCAGCTACAAGTTTGTCATTGACCAGCTGAAGCACGAAATCTACAATCCCGACTCACTGCCTGCTGGTACCGATCCCTCACGCATGCTGTGCTCTATCTCCTCTTTCCACAATAGCATCGTCCTGCTGAAGGACAAGACGGAGGCAGACACCTACTATTACTATTCTTCCACCGACAGTATCGACTTCAGCACGCCACGCACCTTCAGAGTTATCTCCAGCGATGGTGAAGGCATTACCGATTATACCGTCAAGGTCAACGTACACGGGGAAGAGGCCGACAAGTTCGTATGGTCTAATGAATACTACGTAGACTACTTTGCTGAGATGAAAGGCCTGAAGGCATTTTATCAAGGCGGGAAGTTCTACATCTTCGGCAATCATGAGGGCAAGACAAACGTTGTCATGACCCCTGATGGAACGAAATTTGACATCGACATTTCTAAGAAAACCTTCGGTGCTGATGCCTGGAAGAATACGGTACTGATAGGTGGCGAATTCTATGTCTTCGACGACAACAAGCTCTATAAGAGTTCAGATGCCGTCACCTGGGAACCTATCAACTTCACCTCACCTAAGACCATCAAGCGACTCATTGGTGCCAGCACCTTCGAGCTCTATGCCCTGTCGACAGACAACAAACTGCTCGTCAGCGAGGGAAGATTTCTTGATGACGGCACTTACGAGGATCCTGGCACTTCCTGGACAGTAGAGAACTATGACGAAACGTCTGTTCCTCTGCCCACCGAGGATATTGCCATGGTATGCTATCCTGTCTATATGGCTGACAACTCTGAGCAAGTGCTTTTAGCAGGCAACACGGAGATATCCTATGGTGACCACAACTACGCCTTCATCTGGCGTAAAATCATCGACTTCGACATTGATCTCTCGTGGAGCCAATGGACTTACATGGATCGTGGCGACGCGACGCTATACAACCTACCCCGTGTCAAGGACCTCAACCTGCTGTACTACGGCAACTCCATACTGGCTTTCTACGGCAAGACAGACAACGACATATCGAGTCAGCCCTTCACTGTTATGCTGCAGAGCCGTGACAATGGCATCACTTGGAAGACCAACACTTCCTACACCATGCCGGCTACAGACCATGAGCCCACCTCAGTCAGCGGAGTGGTAGACGACAAGAACAACATCTGGCTCTTCTATGCAGGCGGAGACGGCAATATCATCAGAGGATATCTGCCCCGCGTCGTTTGGGAAAACAAGTAAACAGACTACGCATGCGAAAGGGCTTGGGCACCATCATCCTGCTGTTGACACTGGCCACTACAGTCAGCGCACAGACACAGCCTGAATACCGTCTGGAGATAGGCGCAGGGGCAGGACTGGTCACCTATCTGGGCGACTTCAACGGCAACATCCTGAAGAACCCGATGCCCATGTTCTCAGCGCTGGCCAAATATAAGCTAAACCCACGTATGGCACTGGCCTTCAACGTGAGTTACGGTAAGATAAAAGGAGCGTCGAAAGACGCCAACACATACTACCCTGCCCCATGGCAGGACTATAGTTTCAACCACGCACTCTGGGATACTGGTCTGAGGTATGAATACAACTTCTGGCCTTATGGTACAGGTATGGAGTATCGTGGAGCTAAGCGTGTCACACCTTATATATATATAGGTGTAGGCATGACGATAGCCACCCCACCCGACAAGACCGAGGTGGGCATGAACGTTCCCATAGGCGGAGGCGTGAAATATAAAGTGGCTGACCGGGTGAACATGGCTTTGGAATGGACCATGCATTTCTCGAGCAACGACGGTCTCGACGGGGTTAGCGACCCCTACGGCATACCTAGCTCGGGGTTGTTCAAGAATACCGACTGCTACAGCCACCTGCGCCTGTCGGTGACCTACGACATCTGGGCCAAGTGCAAGACATGTCACAATGACAGAGATTAAGAATATAAGAAATTAAGATATATGAATACAGAACTGGATAGAAAGCGCATTCCTCAGCACATTGCCATCATTATGGACGGCAACGGACGCTGGGCTAACGAACGTGGTAAAGAACGCAGCTTCGGCCATCAGGCTGGAGTAGATGCCGTACACAAGATTACGTCCGAATGTGTACGCCTCGGTGTGAAGTACCTCACGCTCTACACTTTCTCTACCGAAAACTGGAATCGTCCTGCAGAGGAAGTATCGGCTCTGATGGGTCTTATCCTCACATCGCTGGAGGAGGAGATTTTCATGAAGAACAACGTGCGTTTCCGCATGATTGGCGACATGAACCGCCTGCCTGCCGACGTTCAGGTCAAGATCAAGGAGCTCGAGGAGCATACTGCAAAGAATGACGCCATGACGGCTGTCATTGCTCTGAGCTACTCCTCACGCTGGGAAATCACCAAGGCTGTGCGCGACATCGTGGCCGACGCCCCCAAGGAGATTACCGAGGATACCATCAGCCAGTATCTGGAGACCCGCTTCATGCCTGACCCCGAGTTACTTATCCGCACGGGTGGCGAAAAGCGCATCTCCAACTACCTGCTGTGGCAGATAGCCTATTCAGAACTGTATTTCTGCGACACCTACTGGCCTGATTTCGACGAAGACGCTCTCCACCTCGCTATTGCCGACTATCAGGGCCGTCAGCGCCGCTTTGGCAAGACTGAAGCTCAAGTAGAAAGCGAGGCTTCGCCTCTAAATAATAAATAAAAAGGAAAAATAAACAAATGAAGAAATACCTTTTATTTTTTATTTTATATTTTTTATTTAGCGTTAGCGCAATTGCTCAAGACGTCATTGTCAACCCTGATATCTCCTATGCCGGTACACCCCGCACCTGCGAGATTGGCGGATTGACAGTCAAAGGTGTAGAAGGATACGAAGACTACGTGCTGACGGGTTTGTCAGGACTGACTGTTGGTCAGATCATCACCCTGCCCGGCACCGAGATTACCGAAGCCGTGAAGCGCTATTGGAAACATGGTCTGTTTTCACGCGTCTCCATCACTGCCGACTCCATTGTAGGCTCGAAAGTTTATCTGTGCATCAATCTGGCTACGCGTCCACGCGTCAGCACCATCAACTATTTCGGTCTGAAGAAGTCGGAGCGTGAGGACATGGAGGCTAAGCTTGGTATCATGAAAGGCAGCCAGATTACCCCCAACATGCTCGACCGCGCCAAGATTCTGGCTAAGAAATACTTCGACGACAAGGGCTACAAGAATGCAGAGATTGAGATTGTACAGCGCGATGATGTTACCAGCAAGAACGAGGTGATTCTCGATGTCAATGTCGACAAGAAGTCGAAGATGAAGGTGCGCCGCATCATCTTCCAAGGCAACGAGCAGCTGAAGGACAGCAAGATCAAGGGTAACCTGTTCAAAAAGGGCTCCTTCGGCAAGATCAACGAGGCCGGCAAGCTGCAGAACATCTTCAAGTCCAAGAAGTTCACTCCCGAACGCTACGAAGAGGCCAAGAAAGCCCTCATTGACAAGTATAACGAGCTGGGTTACCGTGATGCCGCCATCGTCGAAGACTCCGTATGGACCGTAGACGAGAAGCATGTCAACGTGCTTGTCCACTTGGACGAAGGTCAGCGCTACTACCTGCGTAACATCACATGGGTGGGTAATACCGTCGTCACTACCGACTATCTGAACACCGCACTGGGCATGAAGAAGGGTGACGTCTACAACCAGAAGCTCATGAACAAGCGCCTTTCTGAGGATGACGATGCCATTGGCAACTACTATTGGAATAATGGTTACCTGTTCTATAACCTGCAGCCTACCGAGGTCAACATCGTAGGCGACTCCATCGACCTCGAGATGCGTATCCAGGAAGGCACACAGGCACATATCAGCCACGTGCGCATCTATGGTAACGACCGCCTGTATGAAGAGGTTGTACGTCGTGAGCTGCGCACCAAGCCTGGCGACCTCTTCTCCAAGGATGCCATCCAGCGTTCTGCCCGTGAAATCGCCTCAATGGGCTTCTTCGATCCTGAAAAGGTGAACCCCGATATCAAGCCCAACTACGAAGACGGTACCGTTGACATCAACTGGGAACTGGAGCAGAAGTCGAACGACCAGCTTGAGTTCTCGCTCGGTTGGGGACAGACGGGTATCATCGGTCGCATAGGTATCAAGCTTAACAACTTCTCTATGCGTAACCTCTTTGGTAAGAACAAGATGCACCGAGGACTCATGCCTATCGGTGATGGTGAGCAGCTCTCGCTCTCCTATCAGTCCAACGGTAGCTACTATAACTCCATATCGGCAGGCTACTCTACAGGATGGTTTGGTGGCAAGCGCCCCAATGCGCTGAGCATCAATGCCTTCTTCTCGAAGCAGACCGACATCTCCAGCACCTATCGTAACTCCAGCTGGATGAACAACTATTACAGCTATGCCTACGGCTATGGCTCTTACAATAGCGGCTACTACGACTACACCTCTATGATGGATGACGACAAGTACATCAAGCTTTTCGGAGCCTCCATCGGTTGGGGTAAGCGTCTGCGCTGGCCCGATGACTACTTCCAGCTGTCGCTGCAGTTAGCCTACACGCGCTATATGCTGCAAGACTGGAGCTACTTCATCATCTCCAACGGTAACTGTAACAACATCAACCTCGGAGTTACTCTCTCACGTACCTCTACCGACAACCAGCTCTTCCCACGTCGTGGTTCTGAGTTCTCGGCATCACTCACTATTACCCCGCCTTGGTCGGTATTCGACGGCAAGGACTATGCTAAGCTAGCCACCGCCGAAACCTACAAGACCGATGTAGACCGCTACAATGACGAGCTGCAGGATAAGTACCGCTGGATTGAATACCACAAGTGGAAGTTCAAGTCGAAGACCTATACCGCTCTGACCAACGGCCAGAAGTGTTTTGTGCTCATGACACGCGTCGAGCTCGGTCTGCTGGGTTCTTACAACAGCGACAAGCGCTCACCCTTCGAGACCTTCTACGTCGGTGGTGACGGTATGAGCGGCTACTCGTCAGGCTATGCTGAGGAGACCATCGGTCTGCGTGGTTACGAGAACGGCTCACTGACTCCCTATCGCGCTACGGGCTATGCCTACGACCGTTTCAGCCTCGAGCTGCGCTATCCGTTCCTGCTGGGTAATACCACCATCTACGGACTGGGCTTCATCGAAGGCGGTAATGCCTGGAGCGAGGCCAAGAACTTCAATCCCTTCGATATCAAGCGCTCTGCCGGTCTCGGTGTGCGTATCTTCCTCCCCATGGTGGGTCTGATGGGTATCGACTGGGCCTATGGTTTCGACAAGCCCTACTCTACCTCTTCAAACATTGGTGGCAGTCAGTTCCATTTCATCCTTGGACAGGAATTCTAATGCGGCCTACGGCCTAAATAAAAAATATAAAATAAAAAAGAAAGATTATGAATATCATGTTGAAACGGTGCCACAGGGCTCTATTATTTATTATTTTTTCTTTTATATTTAGCTCCGCAGGAGCGCAAAAGTTCGCCCTGATCGACATGGAGTATATCCTGAAGAATATTCCCGCCTACGAGCGAGCCAACGAACAGCTCAACCAAGTCTCCAAGAAGTGGCAGGCTGAAGTTGAAGCCATACAGATAGAGGCTCAGACCCTCTATAAGAACTATCAGAACGAGGTGGTCTTCCTCTCACAGGAGCAGAAGAAGACCCGTCAGGACGCCATTGTCAAGAAAGAGCAGGAAGCCGCTGAGCTGAAGAAGAAATACTTCGGTCCTCAGGGCGAGCTCTTCAAGAAGCGCACCGCCCTCATGACCCCCATCCAGGAAGAAGTCTATTCTGCCGTCCGCGACATTGCCGACATGCGTGGCTACCAGCTCGTCCTCGACCGTGCCAGCGACCAAGGCATCATCTTCGGCTCGCCGAAGATCGACATCTCCAATGAGGTGCTCTCTAAACTCGGATATTCCAACTAAAATTCAAAAATGAGAAAATAAATTGTAAATAGTAAATTGTAAAATTGTAAATTAAATGATGAAAAAGCTATTATTTATGCTGATGATGCTCGCCCCTATGGCAGCATTCGCACAGAAGTTTGGCCATGTTAACTCTCAGGAGATTATCCAGGCTATGCCCGAATTCACAAAGGCTCGCACCGATATCGAGGCACTTGCTAAGCAGTACGATGCCGACCTGAAGTCTATGCAGGAAGAGATTCAGAAGAAGGCTGAGTCACTCGAGAAGGAGCAGGCTAACCTGCCCGCTAACATCAAGCAGCGCCGTGAGACCGAGCTCCAGGAGATGTACCAGAAGTACCAGCAGAGCGCTCAGGACAACCAGCAGGCTCTTGCCAAGGAGCAGTCTGAGAAGATGCAGGCCATCACTGCTAAGGTGATTGAGGCTATCAAGAGTGTAGGCCAGACTGGCGGTTATGTCTACATCATGGACATCGCAGGTGGTATCCCCTACATCAGCACTACTCTTTCTACCGATGTTACCGCACAGGTGAAGACTAAGCTCGGTCTGAAGTAAAGAATACTATTTTAGATAAGCACTAGGGGGATGAGATACTACAACTCATCCCTCTTTTTTATGCTTTTCGGACAAAAATGCGGCCAGTGAGCTGGATTTGTCCGAAAACTCGTTTCTTGTCCGAACAACTGGAGATAAAAAACAGCAGAAAAGTTGGAGGCAATAGTTTTTCGCTTTAACTTTGCACTCAGAAAACAACAAAAACATTATTTATTAACTTAAAAAATTTACGATTATGGCAACAACACCAGTTACAATGAAGATTGACGGTTACAAAGATCGCGAAGTATTGATGGTAACCTACGAGTTCGATCAGGCAACAGACGTAGAAGGCCAGATGGCCGGCATCCCCCGCGGTGGTAAGCTCACCGTTCGCGTGAAGGCGCTGAACGACGGTACCCCCGACCTGATGGCTTGGATGGTAGAGCGCAATCTGCCGAAGGATGGTAAGATCGAGTTCCTGGAGACGAAGACCGGCAAGGCCATGAAGACCATCGAGTTCAAGAATGGCTACTGCGTGAATTTCGAGGAGCGCTGGGAGGACAAGATGGGTCACTTCGAGGAGATCACCATCACCTGCAAGGAGTTCGCTATCGGTTCCGTAAAATGGCAGAACCAGTGGGCATAACGAATTACGAAGTAAGAGTTAAGAATTACGAAGTAAGAATTAAGAATTAAAAATAAGAAAGGAAACAAGATATGGCAGAGAATGTAACACCAGTAACCCTCGAGGTTAAGGATTTCGCAAAGCGTCAGGTATTAATGGTTGACTACAAGTTTGAACAGGCAACCGATCGTGAAGGACAGATAGCAGGTATTCCCCGTGGCGGCCGCGTAAACATCCGTGTGAAGGCCTTGAACGACGGCAACTCAGAGCTGCTTCAGTGGATGATTTCTCCCAACGATCCTCGTGACTTCAAGATCACGTTCTACAACACCGTTGACGGATCGACCATGAAGGAGCTGAAGGGCACAGGCTGCTACTGCGTACACTACCAGGAGAAGTGGGAAGACGGTGAGGAGCATTTCGAGGAGATGGAGATTGTATGCCAGAAACTCGAGAACGGTCCAGTACCTTTCGACAATCCTTGGGCATAGCACAACGATAGCCGTCGAAATAAAGAAAATGGAGCTGCCGCTTGGCAGTTCCATTTTTTCTTCGTATCTTCGCAGCCGAAAAGAATATTGTCAAAAACAACGGATATGAAGAAAGTAACACTTATTTTGATGATGGCCTTGATGTGTTTGACTGGTTTCGCACAGACCGACTCAGTGGCCTTCAAGTATGCTTATCTGAGCTACGACTCAGTGATGGTAGCAATGCCTGAGTATGCTGAGATGCAAACCAGCATGGCCCAGCTTCGCGACCAGTACAGTGCTGAGCAGAAGCGCGTGGAGAACGACTTCAACCAGAAGTATGAGGATTTCCTGGACGGTCAGGCCACGTTCCCTAAGACCATCCTGCAGAAGCGCCAAAGCGAGCTCCAGGAATTGCTGGACAAGAACATCGCCTTCAAGAAGGAGAGTCAGCAGTTGCTGAACCAAGCCGAAGCTCAGCAAATCGCTACGATGCGTGAGATGATCAATATCATCGTCAGCATCATCGCTCAGGAGCGCGGCTATGCCTTCGTGCTGAACAGCGACAAGCAGGCTGTCACCTTCGTCAACCCCGCCATGGGCGAAGATATCACAGAAGCCGTGAAACAGGCTATCAATGAGCGAGATACAAAGGACAAGAAGTGAATAATCGACAAAGTCGCTTTGACCTTGGTCTAAGAAGTGAACCGGGGCCTATAGGCATTTTCGACAGCGGCTATGGCGGACTGACCATTCTGCATGGCATCCGACAGCTGCTTCCCCAGTACGACTATCTGTACTTGGGCGATAATGCCCGTGCGCCCTATGGTACACGCTCCTATGAAGTGGTGTATGAGTTTACTCGCCAGGCTGTGACGCGCCTGTTCGAGATGGGATGCCACTTGGTCATCCTGGGTTGCAACACCGCCTCAGCCAAAGCGCTGCGCACCATCCAGCAAAACGACCTGCCCAAGCTCGACCCCGAACGTCGAGTCTTGGGTATCATCCGGCCTACGGCCGAGATTATCGGTTCGATTACGAAGTCGCGCCACGTGGGTATCTTCGCCACTGAGGGTACCATCAAGAGCGAGTCGTACAACCTCGAGATCCACAAGCTGTTCCCCGACATCACGGTCAATGGAGTGGCTTGTCCGTTCTGGGTGCCGTTGGTCGAATACAATGAAGCCGACTCGCCCGGAGCCGACTATTTCGTCAAGAAGCGCATCGACCAGATGATGCGCATGGATGCCGATATCGATACCGTCATCTTGGGTTGCACCCACTATCCGCTACTGCTGCCTAAGATTCATAAGTATATCCCGCGTGGCATCCGTATCGTTGCACAGGGCGAATATGTGGCCCACTCGCTGCAACAGTATTTCGAGCGCCATCCGCAGATAGAGCAGCGCTGCACCAAAGGCGGCAGCGTGCACTACCTGACGACGGAGAATCCCGAGAAGTTCAAGGAGCAAGCACAGATCTTCCTCCATGAACCCGTAGAGGTCGACAACATCACGTTGATGTAACGCCCTCCCCTCACGCGTACCTTATTTCTCTAATGTGAAGTCCAACTGGCGCTTCTCGATGTTGGCACGTGCCACACGGATGCGGATAGGATCGCCCAACTGATACTTGTTATGATGGCGACGTCCTACGAGACAGTAGTTGCGCTCGTCGAAGTCGTAATAGTCGTCGTCCAAATCACGCATAGGTACCATACCCTCACAGTGGTTCTCGTCTATCTCGCAATAGATGCCATACGACTGGATGCCTGAGATGTGGGCATCGAAGGTCTCGCCAATCTTATCGGCCATAAACTCCACCATCTTATACTTGATAGAGTCGCGCTCAGCCTGCTGGGCTACCACCTCCATATCGGAGCAGTGTTCACACAGCTCTTCGTACTTCTCCTGATTAGCCGAGCGGCCACCATCCTGATATTTCGTCAGCAGGCGGTGAACCATCGTGTCGGGATAGCGACGGATAGGCGACGTGAAGTGAGTATAATACTCAAAGGCCAGTCCGTAGTGGCCGATGTTATGGGTAGAATATTTTGCTTTCATCATGGCGCGCAGGGCTACCGTCTCGATGAGCTTCTGCTCCTTCTTGCCCTGACAGCCCTCCATGAGTGCATTCAGACTCTTCGAGATAGCACCCTTGGTACCTGCGGTCTTCATCTTATAGCCGAACTTCACTACAAACTCGCGCAGTGTTTCCAGCTTCGTGGGGTCGGGCTGGTCGTGGATACGATAGGGCAAGGTCTTGGCCTTGGTGCCTTTCTTCACGCGTCCAACGCTCTCAGCCACCGTGCGGTTAGCCAGCAGCATGAACTCCTCGATGAGCTGAGTAGCATCGTTCGACTTCTTGAAGTAAGCGCGAACCGGCTTCCCCTGCTCGTCGATATCGAAGTGCAGCTCCTCGCGGTCAAACTTCACCGCCCCGTTCTTGAAGCGACGCTCGCGCAGCTTCTTGGCCAAGTGGTCGAGGGTGCGCAGGTTCTCAGTTTCTAGGGGGCTAGTATCGCTAGTCTTACTAGTCTCACTAGTACTACTAGATATACTAGAGCTACTAGATCTACTAGCCTTACTAGCTTCCCCAGGAACCAAGATCTCCTGGACCTCCTCATAAGCGTAGCGGCGGTTGCTCTTGATGACGGTGTGCGCTATGCGGTAACTCTTCACGTTAGCCTCGTCGTCCATCTGGAGGATGACGCTATAGGTCAGCTTCTCTTCGTCGGGGCGCAGCGAACAGATGAAGTTACACAGGCGCTCAGGCAGCATCGGGATGGTGCGGTCTACCAGATACACACTGGTGGCACGCTTCGTCGCCTCCTTGTCGATGATGGAGCCTTCCTTGACGTAATGGCTCACGTCGGCAATATGTACACCCACCTCCCAGAGCTTGCCCATCTTGCGGATACTGAGTGCATCGTCGAAGTCCTTGGCGTCCTTCGGGTCGATGGTACAGGTCCAGACGTCGCGCATATCCAGGCGTCGGCTGATCTCCTGCGGTGTGATGCCCGGCTCAATCTTCTCGGCAGCCTCCTCGACATTCTTCGGATATTTGTAGGGCAGCCCGTATTGCGCCAGGATGGCGTGCATCTCCACATTGTTGTCGCCCTCCTTACCCAGCACGTCGATGACCTCACCGACGATGTTCTTCGAGTCCTTCGAAGGCCACTGGGTAATCTTCACGACGGCCTTGTCACCCGTCTTACCACCCTTCAGCTTCTTCTTGGGTATCAGGATATCATGAACGAAGATATTACCCTCCGTCACGAGGAAGGCATAGTCTTTCTCCACCTTCAGCTTACCGACGGCCTGGTCCATCTTATGCGAGATGATCTCGACCACCATAGCCTCCTTGATATGGTTCTGTCGACGAGCCATCAGCGCCACTTTTACACGGTCGCCATTCAGGGCGAACATCGAGTTGCGCTCGCTGACGAAGATGGGCTTGCCGCCATCGTCGGGTTCAAACGAGTTCTTGCCGTTAGCCTTGCGGATAAAGGTTCCCTCCTGCACCTGCGTCTTCAAGTTCAGCCGGTAGGAGTTGTCACTAACCTTGCTCAAGAAGTCGTCCCACGCCATCTCCTCCATCAGGTCGACGGCCATCATCTTGACGGGATGTGTGTCCAGCTTCAGAGCCTTGAATATCTGCTTGAACGAGAAGGTCTCGTTCGGGTTCTGCTGAAACAGCGTCTGCAACATTTCAGCAATCTGTTTCTTGCTGAGTCGTTTCTTGCCTTTGCCTTTGCTCATAGTAGTAAATTGTTAGTTATTTTTTGCAAAGATACAAAATATACAAATAAAATGATTACCTTTGCAGCAAAATTTTCTTAAACAATGAAGATATTAGTGACTGGAGCCAGCGGTTTCATTGGCTCCTTCATCGTAGAAGAAGCGCTCAAGAGAGGTTTTGATACGTGGGCTGCCGTGCGCAAGTCGAGCTCGCGCGCTTTCCTGCAGGACGAGCGTATCCACCTGATCGAGCTGAACCTCTCGTCGGAAGAACAGCTGAAGCAGCAGCTCCGCGACCACCAGTTCGACTACGTGGTACATGCCGCTGGTGTGACCAAATGTCTGCACAAAGAGGACTTCTACCGCATCAATACCGAGGGTACGAAGAATCTGGTGCGCGCCTTGATAGCCCTACAGATGCCGCTTCGCCGCTTCGTCTACATCAGTTCTCTGAGCATCATGGGTGCCATCCGCGAGGAGCAGCCTTATCAGGAGATTCGTGAAAGTGACGAGGCACAGCCCAATACCGCCTACGGCTTGAGCAAGCTGAAGGCCGAACAGTGGCTCGACACGCAGTCTATCCCCTACGTCATATTAAGGCCGACGGGCGTCTATGGTCCTCGTGAGCGCGACTACTTCATGATGGCCAAGAGCATCCAGTCGCATATCGACTTCGCGGTGGGTTTCCGTCAGCAAGACATCACCTTCGTCTATGTCACCGATGTGGTGCAGGCCGTCTTCCTGGCGATGGAGAAGGGACAGACCGGTCGCCGCTATTTCCTCAGCGACGGTGAGGTATACCAGTCGACGACCTTCAGCGACCTCATACACCGCGAATTGGGCAATCCTTGGTGGATACGCATCACCGCCCCGCTATGGCTCCTGCGCATCATCACCTTCTGTGGCGAGTATATCGCCCATCTGACGGGTAAGGTGACCGCCCTCAACAACGACAAGTATAACATCATGCGCCAGCGCAACTGGCGTTGCGACATCGAGCCTGCCCGCCAGGAACTGGGTTACCAGCCTCAGGTGAAGCTGGAGGAAGGTGTGCGCCGCAGCATACAATGGTATAAGGAGAACGGATGGCTATAACGCAGTATTTCATCACCGACGAGAAGCCCCAACGCGGACTGTTGGCAGCCGAATGGTTCATCATGGGTTATATGGTGTTCACGCTGTTGCTCATGGTCTTCATGTGGCCCAAGCTGGCCCATGCTGACGAGATGCTTTGGGGGCGCGCCCGCTACACAGCAGTGACGCTGCTCATGTGGGGTGTCTATCGCTACAAGCCCTGTCGCGCTACCATGTTGGCACGCATCAGCGCCCAGCTGGTTTTCCTCAGCTGGTGGTATCCCGATACCTACGAACTGAACCGTCTGCTGCCTAACCTCGACCACATCTTCGCATCGCTCGAACAGAGCGTCTTCGGGTGCCATCCTTCCCTACTCTTCTCGCAGGCGGTACCCTATGGCTGGTTCTCCGAACTGATGTGTCTGGGCTACGTCAGCTACTTCCCGCTGATCGCCACCGTCACCATCTACTATTTCTTCCAACGCTACCATGAGTTCCTGATGGCTACCACCGTCATCCTCGTCTCGTTCTTCGTCTACTACTATGTCTTCGTGCTGCTGCCCGTCACTGGACCGCAGTTCTACTACCTGGCAGTAGGCACCGACCAGATAGCCTCAGGCATATTCCCCGATGTGGGCAATTGGTTTATGACACATGCCGAACGCATGGCAGCACCCGGATGGAGCGACGGCTTCTTCTACCATCTGCTCGATATGACTCACGATGCTGGCGAGCGCCCCACAGCGGCCTTCCCCAGCAGTCACGTCGGCTGTACCACCGTCCTGATGATGCTGGCGCTGCATACCCGTAGCCGTCGGCTGTTCTTGGGCATGTTACCTTTCTACGTGCTGATGTGTTTTTCTACGGTCTATATCTATGCCCACTACGCTATCGATGCGATTGCGGGATTCATCACGGGCATCATGCTATACTATCTGCTAAAAAGTTGGGCACTGATGCGACTCAATCGATCAGTGCCCAGCAATTGTTCTACTCGTTGAAACTAGAGTATATGCTCAGGGTTTCTTAGAAATCCATCTTGTCCAGCTCGTCGGTGAAGTCCTTCGGCTCATGGTTCTCTTCGTGAACCTCATCAGTGCGCTCACGACGCTCGCCACGCTCAGGACGAGGACGACGCTCACCACGCTCGTTACGCTCAGGACGCTGACGACGCTCGCCACGCTCGGGGCGTTCACGACGCTCACCACGGGCAGGACGCTCCTGGTAGCCCTCGGGCTTCTCCACCAATACGCGGTGTGAGAGCTTGAACTTACCGGTCTTAGGATCAATCTCCAGCAGCTTCACCTGAATCTTGTCACCCTCCTTGATGCCAGCCTCCTCGACGGTCTCGAGGCGCTTCCAGTCAATCTCAGAGATGTGCAGCAGACCGTCCTTGCCAGGCATGAACTCTACGAAGCAGCCGTAAGGCATGATTGAACGAACGGTACCCTCGTAAACCTCACCTACCTCAGGGATGGCTACGATAGCCTTAATCTTAGCGATAGCAGCGTCAATCGACTCCTTGTTAGGACCGCTGACCTGAATCTTGCCTACGCCGTCTTCCTCATCGATGGTGATGGTAGCACCAGTGTCCTCCTGCATCTGCTGGATGATTTTTCCGCCCGGGCCAATGACAGCACCAATGAACTCCTTGGGAATCTCGAAGGCCTCGATGCGGGGAACATGGGGCTTCAGCTCAGGACGAGGCTCAGCTATAGTCGAGGTGATGCAGTTCAGGATGTGCTCACGACCGGCCTTAGCCTGCATCAGCGCCTTCTCCAGAATGTCGAACGACAGACCGTCGCACTTGATATCCATCTGGGTAGCAGTCAGACCGTCCTTCGTACCGGTGGTCTTGAAGTCCATATCGCCCAGGTGGTCCTCGTCACCGAGGATATCGCTCAATACAGCGTACTTGTCTTCTCCGGGGTTCTTGATGAGACCCATAGCGATACCGCTGACGGGCTTCTTCATGGGAACACCTGCGTCCATCAGAGCCAGCGTACCAGCGCAGACGGTAGCCATACTGGAAGAACCGT